>ENA-OROK01000361-OROK01000361.1-human-gut-metagenome-genome-assembly--contig:-NODE-361-length-57279-cov-3.804662_pt1 | contig 57279 bp, 39 predicted proteins | sample MGYA00242127_ERZ509046 | MGnify/ENA primary metagenome ERZ509046 (study PRJEB26280, sample SAMEA2338728) | human gut metagenome | biome: human gut; feature: human-associated habitat; material: faeces... | reverse complement strand
CCCTTATCCTGTCCCCCCTCCCAGGGGGTCAGTTTTCGTTCGTTTAAGGGGTTAATTATACTTTCGCCTTACATCCGCCCTTTTTGCCTTGTGTTTTCAGTATAAAGACAGGACGGCTTATTCTGTTTATCCCCCTGCTGGCTTTGTCACTGGCGGACATGACAGGGAAGAAACGAACTGCGCTGCGATATTCCCAAAAGCTGGTGCAGGATACGGATTTGTCCACGGTCCGTTCGTATTAGTAGTCCATACGCCATTTCACGCCTGCAGACGTATTTTTCCCTCCGGTTTTCACAGACGCGTTCGAATGCGGACCGAGTTCCATCTGTATGACGGCCGAGGTGTCAGCGCTTCCCGATGTTTCCTTTTCCACGCCGACGTAGAGTTTGTCGGCGATATACTTCCCCATCTCCAGTTTGGCACCGCCTTCCGGTGACTGATTCACGTTTATGACGTCGAGGCCGGTTCCCTTCCTGGCAAAATCCAGAATGCCGCTGCTTGTCTTGCGGAACGTCACCATGCGGGCCATGGTGGCACCGAGCTGCAGAAGTTCATACTGCGTCAGCTCGCTGCTGCTCTTACCGAAAAGGATATACGACAACACATCATCCTGCGCCATTTCAGGAGTGCTGCTCAGTGAAAAATCGATCTTGCTGGGGGTGCCCCCCACGTTTACGAAAGCATCAATATCCTGGGCGTGGGTTGTCATGCTGATATCAAGAATGGGATCAATTCCTCCCGCAAAGGAGACTTCCCCCTTCGCCATTCTGAACTTGCGGTTAAGAAGTTCCAAAGTTCCCCGTGAAGCCTTCACACGCCCTGATATGGACGGGGATGTCAGAGAACCGCCAATATTCATATCAGCCCCCCAGACGCTGTCGAGGCCGTATCCGGTCACGACAAAACGCGGAGGCATATGGAAGCGGATATTCAGGCTTCCAAGGCCTCCCGCTGCCGCGTTTCTGCTCCTGCTTTCCTCCGGAGCCGGTTCCTTGCCGAGCAAGGCGATCAGTCTTTCCTTAGGTCCATCCTCGAGTTTCAGTTCCTCAAAAGAAGGCTGTGCTTCCAATGCTTCCAGGGCGAGCATGCCTTTATCCACACTTACTGTCCCGGTCACTGCCGGACTCACCGGCGTGCCCTGCACGGCAAGACTGCCAGATATAACAGCCCTGATATCACGACGCCGGAACGGAGCAAAATTGCGGATAGAGCCGGTGACATTCAGATTCCGGCTTCCTGGGTCCACACCGCCGCTCAGGCCAAGGCTGCCCTTCCGCCCATCCGTTGCCGAAAAATTCATGCGCACCTTCGCGTTCGCAAGGCTGGCTGCCGGAGTGCGCGGTATACTCGCGTCCAGACTGATGGCATCCACTTCCACACCAAGGGGAAGATCCACGTATTTCCCATCGGCAAACCTGACATTCGCGGTCACTTCAGGGTTTTTCAGCGTCCCGTCAATGAGGCATTCCAGGCCGATTCTTCCGCTCAGACTGCGATCCGCCAGATCCACAAACTTCCAAAGGGGTGAAACTGTTCCATCAAAACGCACATGCCCCTTAAGCCCGCCGTCCATGTCAGGCTGAGGCAGCTGCCCCTCTTTGATCTTCAGCGGCACATGCATCTCAATGGATGCATTCTTCCCCCCAAAAGCATCCAGCGTCGCCTGAGGTAAAATCAGGCTAGCCTGGATTTCCTCTCCATTTCCGGTCTGGCGGAAGTCCGCCTTCAGGGAAAAATCAAGAGGAGGGAACTTGACGTCCGGCAGGCTGAGTCCGCTGCAGCGCACCACAAGCCCGCCCTTCGGATGGTCAACTGTTCCGCGAAGGGTTAAGTCGGCATCAAGGGAAGCCTTCGGCAAAGACGGCAGGAAGCTTCTGAAGGATTCCAGATGCACCCCCTGTATTCTGCCGTCCGCCTTGCAGGCGCTACCGGCCATTTTGCCCTCGAGTGTCAGGCGTCCGTCAGGGATAAAGCGCACATCGAGTCCGCTCACGCGGATTTCTTCCGGGCTGTATGTCACGTGCAGTTTTTTTTCCGCTCTCATTCCGAGATGGGGGTTGCGCAGAAGAATCATCAGTCTGGAAATATCAATATTTCCTGGCCTGAAAAGGCCGGCAATCTCGATGTCCGCGTCTCCAGCGCTTGCAACACGTATGCCTATGCCTTTCACGAGATCACCGTCCAGAGAGAGCTTCAAAGCTTTCAGTCCATGGCCGTAGCCCCGGGCGCTGCCGGCGTCCACTCTCACCTTCACTGAAGGGGAGTCGATCACATGCATCAGATCCGCGTCCAGGATAAAATCCTTTACCTCGAGGTGCGTGCCCGGCTTCAACGTGGCCGCAAATTGCGGAGCTGAAGCCTTCAGACTCACACTCTGATCCTCCTGGTGGGTCAGCGTCAGTTCTGCGGAAAACGGTCCATACAGGGAAACGCCCGGTACAACGGTCTTCAGGGCGGTCCAGTCGCTGACGTTCAGGGAAAGCTTTCCCGTGCAGGCTGGCAGGATCCGGAGCAGATCCTCAGGATAACCAGGAATGGCGGTGGATAAGGAGGATCTGTGAGGGGCCTCTGCCGGCCTCTCCCCGAACACGGCGCGCAGGCCGCCAGTAAGGGACATGCCAAAAGCGGAAAGGCTGAGATCCCGCACAAAAAATTCCGGGCCAGCGTCCTTCAGAGCACCACCAGCCGTCATACTCAGCGTGCAGGGTCTGTCTCCCGCATCGAAAGACAGATCCGTTTTCAATCCGAAATCTTCCCCATTGGAAAGCCTGTGCAACGTGTCCGCTGGCAGCAGAGCGGCAAAACGCGGCTTTTTCAGGGTCGCTCCGCCGGCTGATATTTCTCCGCTTTCCACAGACACCCTGAGCTCGGGCCTCTGAAGAGAACCTGTCAGAGTCAGGCCTAATGCACACCGATCAAGAGCAAAACCGCTGACAACAGCAGACTTCCGTTTTTTCCCGGGATCTGAAACGGTTTTGGGTACGGCCACCATACGGATGGCGCCTTCAAGACGGGGATTACTCCAGGCTTTTCCCTTCCCTGCCGCCATGTCCGGACCGGCCTTCAGGACCGCCTGCATATCCACAGACAGGAAATCAGCGGCTCCGGGATCATCCGGGGCATAGACCGCCTTCCCAACGATAAAGTTTCTGACATCGATATTTTCGACAGCGAGTTCAGGAAGCCAGCCGGGAAGGGACTCAGTCAGTGAATCCAGCCCCCCAAAAGCCTGACGGATTTCCGGCATGTCGGCCGGCTCTTCTTCTTTTTCCTCCGCAGTGCTTCGGCCCTCAGGCAGACGGAGAATCTCCGGGTCCTTCAGAACAAGCGAGACGCCGCACCTGGTAAAAATATGGGCGGCGTTCAAAGTAATATCCACGGAAGGGAGCTTCAGCCAGACTCCTTTCCCGTCAGCAATTTCTACGCCGGCACGCATGGACAGGGGAATGCTGCCGCCGAGAGAGGTCAGGCGTACACCTGTATGTCTTTCGGAGAGCGCGCTGTAAAGCTTCTCCAGCAAGAAGCGCTGGCCGATTTCTGCCTGAATGAATATATAACAGGCGAAAACGCAGCACAGGAGAGAGAAGAGGAAAAGAAGACCGAGGGAAACCCATTTCAGCGCTCTGCGGCCCGTTTTTTTCTCCCCCTTCTTTCTGGAAGCGGCGGTTGTTTCAGGAGCTGTATCCTTTTCCTGTCCGGCAGTCTGATCCTCTTCCGCATTCTGCGCTTCGGCCTGCCTGCACATTTTATCTTTCTCAGTGCTACTCATCAGAACGCCTGCCCTATACTAATGTAAAACTGAAGAAGCTGCCCCGTCTGTTTGAGCGGCACGGCGACATCAAAACGAATTGGGCCTATGGGCGTGAAATAGCGGATGCCCGCGCCTGCCGCGTAATCCATGTCGGGATCGAAATGCGGCATCTGATCTTTGTATGCCCTGCCGCCATCAACAAAAGTGACAAACCCCAGCTCTCTGCTGATACGGAAGCGGCTCTCAAGATTCACGAGCTGATAGGAACGGGCTCCAAGAGGCTCATCCTCGTCATCCATGGGACCTATCTGCTGATATCCGTAGCCCCGCACAGTCCCGGCGCCGCCGAGGTAGTAGCGCTGCGACGGAGGCAAAGCGTGCAGCGACGCACCGAAAAAAGCTCCTGCTTCGGCCCTTCCGGCGAGGACGACACGGTCATCTGGCACACCATCCTTCGTAAAAGGAGCGTAATATCCCGTCGCAGCAAAACGCGTACCAAGAGCGGAAAAGCCACCGTCATATTCGCCAGTAAGCGGTTTCACTCCGGCTTCCACGGTTGTGCCAGAAACGGGATTAAACATATCCGAACGCGTATCCCGCCTGACCTTCAGTTCCCCGCCGTAAACGCTATATCCCTGGCGGCTGGTCGTGTTGCTTTTGAGCTCACCCGAATCCACGCCGGCTCCGGCATATACATACCAAGCCCTGCTTATCTGCCTCTCGACGCCCCCGCTTACGGAAATGCCGGATCTGTCATAGGCTTCTGTCTTTTCCTGCAGGGCGGAGCCCGAAAAGAGCAGTGACTGGCCATGCGCCATAAATTCAGGCTTACTGAACCTGGCTTTCAGTCCCTTGGATGTTTCGGTAATCGGGGCCTGAAGGGTCAGTTTTTCCCCATTATGAAAAAGATTGCGGTGCTCCCAGTCTGCCTCAACGCCGAGACCTGTATCTGTTTCATAGCGCACCATGCCTCCAACGGAGCGGTGTTTCGCATCCTCCACCTTCACACCAACAGTCTTCCAGGAAACAGTGTTGTTCCTTCCTCCCTGCCTCTCAGACACAATAACGGGGGTGACGCTTTTGAAAAGGCCGGTTTTCCTGAGCTTCACGATGTATTCGTCCACGCGGCGGGAATCCCAGAATTCCTGTCCCGGCTCCCAGGGGGCAAGTCGGGCGATATAGGACGGGCTGACATCACTTTTACTGGTGACAGAAACGTTCCCGAGCATCGCGGCCTCGCCGGGATCAACGTACAGAACGGCATTCAGCGTTTTCTGTTTTCTGTCAATATAATAATGCTGTTCGAGCAGCCGTGCGTCAGGAAACCCCTGTTCGTGCATGTTTTTCACGAGGTCACTGACACAGCCAAGCACCTCGGAAGCGGCAGCCGTTTTCCCCTTTTTAAGTCCAGGAATTCCGGAAGTAGGGAAAACAGACCTGGCCCTGTCCGCGAGATCCGTGGGGATACGGGGACCTCTGCTGTACAGCGTGGAGATGTCGCCGATAGCGTAGCGAGGGCCGGGGACAAGCGTGAGGGCGACACTGGCCTTCCCCGTTTCCTCCCCTGAAATAGAAAGTTCCGCCCGGCCGTCGTAAAACCCTTCGGAGCGCATGAGCTTCCGGGCTGTTTCTATGTCCTGTCGGGCCCTGCGCTCAAGCCCGAGGCTTCCGTCAGGAGGCCTTTTCTTCAGACGCTCCAGCTGGCTGGCGTCCTTCATGCGTCCGGCCAAGTACCCGCCGCCGGATTTCACTCCGTCTTCATCTCTGACGTCAAAATGTACAGTATAAGGCAGGGGATTTTCCGCCACAACATCCTCAGGGACATTCTCCTTTTTCTGAGGCTGTTCCCTGCTGCCGGTGAATCCGCAGCTGCAGACTGAAAGGATCAGAAACACCGAGGCACAGGCACGCATGAGACTGCACCAGCCCCCGCCGCGTTGTGTATCTTCTGCAGGACAGTCCTGGGTCATAATTGCAGCCTCAAAAATAAAAATGAATTTTTCCGGGTACTTCACTACCCTCTGTCAGCCGAAACCTCTGTCATTTTCTGAGGTATACGGGAAAAAGACATTCTCCTCAACGAGCCAGAACGGACTGAGGGGCATATGACCGATTATGGCGCCCTGACGGCTGTTCTGATATGAGAAAGAGCCGAAGTTACCGCAGGCGTGCGCCTGCCCAAAGAACCGCACTCCAAGGAGAAAAAGCATGAACTATAATCTCGTCCTCCATGTGGACGCAGGTGACACAGGCCGTGTCGCCTTCGCCCTTGGCAACGTCAGGAACTATCTGAAGGACGTCCCCGCCAACAGCGGGACGAAGATCGTCATCGTGGCAAACGGACCTGCCGTGCGCTGTTTCACGAAAACGCCCGAGAACGCGCAGAATGAGCTCACCGCGCAGACTCTCATGAAGGCCGGTCTTTCCATCCGGCTCTGCAAAAACGCCCTGAAAGGGTTCAGCGTCAGTGAAGATATGCTCTGGGACGGCGTTGAGACCGTTTCCGGCGGCATCACTGAACTCTGCCGCCTGCAGCAGGAAGGATACAGCTATATCAAGCCGTAAGCCCTGCTCGCGCCGCACAAAAAAGCCCCGGCACCGTTGAAAAAGACGGAACCGGGGCTTTTGATGTCTGTAAATGGAATCAGGGAGATTAGGCTCCGCGCTTTCCGGCCTTGATGCCGGCCAGCTGGTAGCGCGTCTGGGCGGAAAGGACCACTTTGCGCAGGCGGATGGACTGGGGAGTAACCTCGCAGAGCTCATCCTCACGGATAAAGTGCAGGGCGTGCTCGAGGGTCATCTTCTTAACAGGAGTCAGAATAACGTTTTCATCATGGTCGGCGGCACGCAGGTTGGTCAGTTTTTTTGCCTTGCAGGGATTCACGTCGATGTCGTTGTCCCTGTTGTGCTCGCCGATAATCATGCCTTCGTAAACCTGATCGCCGGGGACGATGAACAGCGTACCACGGGGTTCGAGGTTAAAGAGCGCGTAGGCCACGGCCGATCCGGCGCGGTCGGAAACGATGCTGCCTGTGTAGCGGGACGGGAAGTCGCCGCGCCAGGGTTCATAGCCCTCCAGATAGGCATTCATGATACCGGTGCCCTTGGTGTCCGTCATGAACTCATCCTGGTAGCCGATGAGGCCGCGTGAGGGAACGGAGAATTCGAGGCGGATACGTCCGGTACCTGCGTTATGACAGTTGATCATCTTGCCTTTGCGCTGGTTCAGCTTGTCCGTGACCACGCCCATGAAGCTTTCATCGCAGTCCACGTACAGATGCTCAATGGGTTCAAGAACCTTGCCGTCGGCATCCTTCTTCAGAATGACCTCGGGCCGGCCGACAGAGAGTTCGAAGCCCTCGCGGCGCATGGTCTCTACCAGGATGGCGAGCTGGAATTCACCGCGGCCCTTAACGATAAAGGTATCATGATCAGCGGCCTTCTCCACCTGAATGGCAACGTTACGCAGGGTTTCCTTCTTCAGGCGCTCCTCGATGACCCTGCTCTGCAGAAGCTTGCCTTCGCGGCCGGCGAGGGGAGAAGTATTGATGCTGAAGCGCATGGAGACAGTCGGTTCATCAACCGTAATACGCGGCAGGGCTGCGGGATGCTCACGGGTGCAGATGGTATCGCCGATGGTCACGTCCTCGATGCCGGCGAGAACCACGATTTCACCGGGCTCCACCTTTTCAACCTCCTTGAGCTGCATGCCCTGATAGACCTGAAGCTTGAGGGCTCGCAGAGGACGCTGCTTTCCATCAGCTCCGATGCAGTCCAGCGGCTCGTTGTTGTAAACAGAACCGTTGACTATACGGCCGACGGCAAGACGGCCCAGGTAGTCGGAATAGTCCAGATCCGAAACCAGCATCTGGAAAGGCATGTCGGGATCGTAGGAAGGTCCAGGCAGTTTGTTGACGATGGTTTCAAAAAGCGGGGTCAGATCCTTGCGCTCGTCATCCGGATTGTACATCGCCACGCCGTCTCGGCCCACTGCGTACAGCACAGGAAAATCCAGCTGTTCATCGTTGGCGCCGAGGTCGATGAAGAGATCGTAAACTTCATTGAGAACTTCCTCGATGCGGGCGTCCTTGCGATCAATCTTGTTGATAACGACCACAACGGGAAGTTTCGCCTCCAGTGCCTTATGAAGGACAAAGCGGGTCTGGGGGAGTGGGCCTTCAGACGCATCCACGAGCAGAATGGCTCCGCTTGCCATGGACAGGGAGCGCTCGACCTCTCCGCCAAAATCCGCATGGCCTGGGGTATCAATGATGTTGATCTTGATTCCCTTCCAGGTGATGGAGCAGTTCTTGGCAGTAATCGTGATGCCGCGCTCGCGTTCGAGGTCCCCGTTATCCATAATGCGGTCGGTAACTTCCTGGTCGGCTCGGAAAACGCCACTCTGTTTAAAAAGCGCATCCACAAGGGTGGTCTTACCGTGGTCGACATGGGCTATAATAGCCACATTGCGAAGTTTCTCGTTCTGCATCTCAATGCCTCATCATGAAAAATATCAGTTTGAATCTTTATCTAAAGAGAGAGAGCTTTTTAGCGACTTTTCAAGCTTTTGTCACCCACCCAGAAGCGCATTTCGCCGTTTTTCAGGAGGCATTTCCAAAAACTTCCCGGCTTCACGGGGCGATAGAACGGATCGTCGAGAAATTCCGGCTCTCTGGACTTATTTTCGTTTTCGATTAAAAATGCACCCAAAAAATCTAAGCCGTTTCGCATTTTCTGGCATTCATATCTATTGAGAGGCTGAATTTGGAGAACCACTCGGAAACCCCCGTTTTGCAGCAACACCGGGTTCTCGTCGCCAACCGCGGCGAAATCGCCATACGCATCATGCAGGCATGCATCAAGCTTGGCATACCCTTCACGGCCATTTACACGGCAGAAGACAAAGACTCCGGGCACGTGCTGTTTGCCCGTGAGCATGGCGACGGCAAAGCCCTTTACCGCGTCTCATCGTATCATGACGCCAACGAACTCATGAGTGTCGCCGACATCTCGGGATGCACGGCGCTGCACCCTGGGTACGGTTTCTTCGCCGAAGACTTCCGTTTTGCGAGACGCGTAACGAAGCGTGACCGAAGCATGATATTCATCGGTCCGTCCTGGAAAATCATCCGTGAGCTCGGAGACAAAATCAACACCAAGCGCCTGGCGCGCAGCCTAGGCGTCCCCACAGTGCCCGGATCGGATCGCCCGACCTACGACGAAATGGAAGCTGAGAACATCGCTGAAGAAGTCTTCGATTTTCAGCTCCGGCATTCCATCGAACATCCGCTTGTCCTCATCAAGGCTTCCGCCGGCGGCGGCGGCATGGGCATTGAGGAAGTGGACGACATTGATCAGTTCCGCTCCGTGTACAGACGCGTGCGCAATTACGCCGCGAGGCAGTTCAAGGATGAAGGCGTGCTCATCGAGCAGCGCATCATGGACTACAACCACGTTGAGGTGCAAATCCTCGGCGACCGCCACGGACATCAGGTGCATTTCGGTACCCGCAACTGTTCCATACAGTCCACAGGCCGCCAGAAAAGGCTCGAAGTCGCGCCCGGCTTTGATCCCTCCGTTAACAAATATTCTTTCGATTCCGACAGAGTTCTGCAGGACATAACCACCTACTCCCTGTCCATCGCCCGCAAGGTAGGCTATGACAGCGCAGGTACGTGGGAATGGATAGTGACCCGCGACGGGAATCCCTTTCTCATGGAAGTCAACACCCGCATCCAGGTGGAAAACGGCGTTTCTGCAAAGATTTCCCGCATCAAGGGACACGATGACATCGATCTCGTGGCTGAGCAGATCCGCACGGGACTCGGCGAGCCGCTCGGATACACCCAGAATGACATTTCCTTCGAGGGCAGGACGCTCGAATACCGTATCATCGCCGAGTCGCCGGAAAACAATTTCACGCCCTGGGTCGGCACCATCGACCGTTTCCGCTGGGTCGAGCATCCCTGGCTTTCCGTGTACACGCACGTTCCGAAACAGCCGTATGTCATCCCCACGGAATTCGACCCCAACCTTGCCCTCGTGATCATCTGGGGACAGGATCTCGACGAGCTCAAGCAGAGAGGCCTCGAATTCCTCAATGAGGTCGTACTGCAGGGGCATGACGCTTCGGGCGCGCCGATGAAAAGCAACATTCAGTATCTTAGGGAACAGACCCCGCATATCCTGCAGTTCTAAACTGTCCGGATTCACTCCGGGACGCCGGAGTGTTCTCCGGCCCCGCTTCGAAAAAGCCCAGCAAAGCAGGAATCATACAGAGCAAACATGGATAATCTTACACAAAAACGCCTCAACGGGCTCAGGGACCGCCTGACCTACATCCGGGACATTTTCCTTGGCAAGCACGCCGACAGCGTCAAACTGCTGCAGGAAAAGCTCGACGAGTTCACGGATAAAGCCAACAGGGGACTTCTGCAGAACCCGTATGCCGAGGAATCCTCTCTGGAGGACCTCTTCAAGTACGTCGAGGATCGCCTCACCAAGACCCTGACGCCCATGGAGAAGGTGCGTATCGTCCGCCATCCCCAGCGTATCTGCCTCAAGGATATCCTTGAAAACGTCTACGACAATTTCACGGAAGTCGGCGGCCAGGATGAGCACAGTCTCGATCCGAGTATGCTCATCGCCCGCGCAGTCATCATCCGGCGCCGCGGCAAAAAACGCTACACACAGTCCGTCATGGTCATAGGCCAGGAAAAAGGGCACGGAGCCGAATTCCGCAACGGTGGTTCAGCCAAGCCCTGGGGCAACGCCAAGGCCCGCCAGTTCATGCGCGTGGCTGAAACAGAAGGTATTCCCGTTCACACGTATATTTTCACGCCCGGTTCGTATCCCATCGAAGATTACCCCGGCGCGGCACAGCAGATCGCACGCAACATTTACTGCATGGCCGGTCTGCGCGTTCCTGTGGTGACGGTCATCTCCGAAGGTGGCAGCGGCGGCGCCGAGGCCATAGGACTCGCTGACAAAAGGCTCATGCTTTCCGATGGCTACTACTCCGTCATTTCCCCGGAAGGCGCTGCAGCCATAGAGGGCCACTGCAAAGGCGGCCAGCGCCCCTCTATGGAACTCATAGAAAAATGCGCGGCAAACCTCAAAATCACGGCCCAGGACAACCTCGCCATGGGATACATCGATAAAATTATCGAAGAACCCCCGCTTGGTGCCAGGCCCTATCACTTTGATTTCTTCCGCAAGCTGCGTCAGGAAGTGCTGCGCGCTACGGATGAGGCTGTCATTTCTGCCAGGGCCATGCCATTCAAGAGTATGGCCATCTCCAGGCGTAACAAGCCCGAGGCTAACCTCGATGACATGTTCATGCGCTGGAACCTTTCTTCCAGCGACAAGGACAGGCTGCTCAGGAAAAGACAAAACAAGTTTCTCAAGATGTCCCGCCAGGCAGCCCTGGACAGACGTCCCCTGCTCAAGAAAATAACAAACGGCATCGGGGATCTTGTGACCACGCCCTGGATCAATTTCAAGTACGATTTCTACCTCAAGCATCAGCGCCGCATTCAGACTCTCGCGGAGGAACTCGGTTCCGGCGTTGAAGCCTTCAAAGGCTGGATCTCCACGCCGTTCAACAAGATTCATCCGCATTCGGCCAAGAAGAAGTCTGCTGATCTCATGACCCTTTCCAAATGGAGCGACGAAAACAAGCACCACAAGTGGAACTATCTCTCGCCGCGCTACAAGATAGACAGAGCGGTTACCTGCCCCAACGCCGAAATCTACGGCTGCCCTGATCTGTGGGGCCCCGATCTCTTCGCTGAATTCGCAGGCGTGTGCTCCAACTGCGGCTACCACTTCCCCATGGAACCGGAGTGGTATGTGCAGAACGTCTTTGACAAGGGCTCCGTACTGGAATTCAACAGCGAAATCGAAGCCGGCAACCCGCTGCATTTCCCCGGCTTTGACGAGCGCATCCAGAAGGCCAAAGAGAAAACCGGAGCGAAGAGCGGATGCATGACCTTTGAGGCCCGCATCGAGAATATCAAGATTGTCGTTGCCATGCTCATGGGAACGTTCCGGGGCGGATCTTTCGGTGCTGCCGAAGGCTACAAGTTCGTTGAAGCCGCCCGCAGGGCCGCCAAGAACAGGATGCCTTTCCTTGCCTATGTGCATGGCACCGCGGGCATCCGCATTCAGGAAGGCACGAACGGCGTCATTCAGATGCCGCGCTGCACCATCGCCGTGCGCCGTTACATAGAGAACGGCGGCCTGTACATGGTGCTCTACGACACGAACTCATATGCGGGTCCTGTCGCGAGTTTCCTCGGCTGCTCGCCCTATCAGTTCGCTGTCCGTTCTTCCAACATCGGCTTTGCCGGCCCCGGCGTCATCAAATCCACCACCGGCATGGACGTTCCTCCCAAGTATCACCGCTGCTACAAGGCGCTCACCCGCGGCCACATCCAGGGCATCTGGGACCGCCGACAGATCCGCAACAACCTCAAGCAGGCGCTGCAGACCATAGGCGGACGCAACCTGTACTACCGCTAGCGCGCTCCGAAGCAAAGGCACAGACACATGCTGAACGTATCTGATTTACTCGAACAGCTGAAACAGACTCCATACAGGATGATCGAGGTGGCGACGCGCCACACGGGCGTCGTCACGTTCGAAGCGCTCAGGCAGGGCGATTCCGTGCACGGGCCCGAAGGCACCTGGAAAGAAAAACCGGGGACGAAACTCGCCACTCTGACCCGCGAACGCAATCCCAAACCCATCTATGCCCCTGAAAAAGGCGTAATCGAGACCATTCACACGGAACTGGAAAACCAGTTCGTAGAATGCGGCACGCCGCTCGTCACCATCCGCCACTACCTGACCAGAGAAGAAGTCGAGAGCATTATTCTCAGGGAGGCTCTCTATCTTTTCAAAGCCCCTGAAAGGGCCAAATATTATTTCACTCCCGAAATCGACGCCAAAGTGCGCTCCTCCGAACAGGGCAGCGTCACTGTCACAAACGGGCAGGAACTCTTTATCATGAGCCGCATGAAGAGAGAGGTGCCCCTCCAGTATTCCGGCCCGTCCGGAGTCATCTACGCCATTTACTTCAAGCCCACGGAAAATGTGGATCAGGACGCCCCTCTCATCGGCGTCTGCCCCAAAGAAGAACTTCCGAATATCAAGGAAGTCATCATGCGTGTGCGCAGTGAATGGCAGGAAAAGGCCTAAGGCCGCAGGAGAACCAACGTATGCTGAATAAAGTCATGATCATCGGACGCCTCGGCCGCGATCCCGAACTGAGATACATTCAGGGCAGCGGCACCCCCGTTGCCACACTGAACGTCGCCACTGACGATTCTTTCGTCGACCGCGACGGCAACCGTGTGAACCGTACGGAATGGCACAGAATTTCCGTCTTCCAGCGTACTGCCGAGAACTGCAGCACCTACCTGAAGAAAGGAAGCCTTGTCTATGTGGAGGGCAGCCTCCGTACACGCAAGTACCAGGACAACCAGGGCCAGGACCGCTATGTAACGGAAATCCACGCCCAGCGCGTCATCTTCCTGGACAGGAAGAGCGAAGGAAACGGCGGAGACGGCTACCAGGGGCAGCGCGGAGGCTATCAGCAGCCGCGCCAGGGCAGCTATGGTCCCCGTGGCGGCCAGCAGGGCGGCGGACGTCCCCAGGACAGCGCTCCCCAGAGCCCCCAGGACAACGCCAGGGAGGCAGAAGAGGATCTCGGATCGCCCTTCCCCGGCGAAGCCAACATGGATAATGTCCCCTTCTAACCCGGGTGGACAGAAACTGACTGATACGGCAGCCTTCCTGGCTGCCGTTTTTGTCGGTTCTTATTTGTGATTAAATTCACGACACAGCCGGAACAGAAAAATCCGAATGCCGTCATACAGAAGACTCCGCTGCGGGATATACTGCTTTTTTCCCTCTGAAGAAGGCGTTTCAGCCCGGTCACGACAAAAGAAGGGAATTTTTTTCTCTTCCATTGCTGAAAATCAAGGGGTTAGCATTTTTCCAGTATGAAAAGTCATGAAAGGCTGTTGACTTTTTGTTAAGCATTTCACAAGATATAGGGCAGTTCAGGTTCATCACGGCCATTCGGCCGATCAACAATTGTTATGGAGGAATTGGTTATGTCCAAGCTCGTGCCCCCGCATGGTGGAAAAGGCCTCGTCTGCTGCCTGCTCGAAGGAAAAGCTCTTGAAGATGAGCTCCAGAAAGCCAAAGGCCTGAAACAGATTGAAATTTCTTCTCGCGCCAAGGGCGACCTCATCATGATGGGTATCGGCGGCTTCTCTCCGCTCGATGGCTTCATGGACAAGGCCAACTGGAAGAGCGTCTGCGACAACATGCTGCTCACCGACGGCACCTTCTGGCCTGTTCCGATCACCATGGACATCTCCGCTGAAGATGCCAAGGATATCAAGCCCGGCCAGGAAGTTGCCCTCGTCCGCAATGGCACGATCTACGCTACCATGAAGGTCAGCGAGTGCTACGAAATGACCGACGAAGACAAGAAGTACGAGTGCGAGAAGGTCTTCAAGGGTCATGGCCCCGATTCCGAGAAGTTCTGGGAACTCGCTCCCACCGACCATCCTGGTGTGAAGATGGTTCTCGCCCAGAAGCCCTTCAACCTTGCTGGTAAGGTTAAGGTTCTCTCTCAGGGTGAGTTCCCCACCAAGTTCGCCGGCACCTATATGACTCCTGCTCAGCTCCGTGCTGAAATGGACAAGCGTGGCTGGTCCAAGGTTGCTGCCCTGCAGCTCCGCAACCCCATGCATCGTTCTCACGAATACCTCGCCAAGATTGCTATCGAAGTGTGCGATGGCGTTGTCATCCACTCCCTCGTCGGCAACCTGAAGCCCGGTGACACCCCGGCTGAAGTCCGCATCAAGTGCATCAACACCCTCGTTGATAAGTACTTTGTGAAAGACTACGTCATCCAGGCCGGCTACCCGCTCGATATGCGTTACGCTGGACCCCGTGAAGCTCTGCTCCACGCCACCTTCCGCCAGAACTACGGCATCAACCGTCAGATCGTCGGCCGCGACCACGCCGGTGTGGGCGACTTCTACGGCATGTTCGAAGCTCAGGAAATCTTCGACAAGATTCCTCAGCCCGCTGAAGAAGGCAAGCGTCTCCTCTGCCAGCCTCTGAAGATCGACTGGACTTTCTACTGCCACAAGTGTGACGGCATGGCTTCCATGCGTACCTGCCCCCACAGCAAGGAAGACCGCGTCATCCTCTCCGGCACCAAGCTGCGTAAGTTCCTCTCCGAAGGCAAGGAAGTGCCGGATCATTTCGGCCGTCCTGAAGTCCTCGCCATCCTCAAGGACTACTACGCTCACCTCCAGACCAAGGTTGAGATCAAGATGCAGCGCGCCGCTTCCGGCTCCGCGATGTAATTACGGTCTAACTGACTGATACAGGGGAATCACCTTTCGGGGTGATTCCCCTTTTTTTGTGCACTTTTCATGGAATGCTCTGGTGGGGAAAAAATTCCGGGGGCGCACTGACAAAAGAAGATTCACATCCAGGACCTGAGGTGTCCGTCATGAGACAGGAGCGGAGGACATCTACAGGCAGACCTCCGGCCGGCAGACAGAAATCCACTCAGGTCTGCGGAAAGGAACAAGACTTCAGAGCTGACCGGTTCCCGATAATTTATCCGGACAATTCCGCAGTCAGTGGAACAGCTCCACAGAGTGCAAAACACACTCTCCCCGGGAAAGGGCTTATGCTAAAGACAGAAAAAACTCCTCTGAGGACTGTCACCGAAAAAACTGCAGGGCCAGCAGAAGCAGAAGTGTCTGCGCTTACGAAATCGGCGGACACAACAACATCTCCGCCAGCCTGGTAAAATAACAGCCCGCTGTTATCTCCAGGATTGGAAGAAACAGAAAAACGCCGTACCGGACGGGACATGTGGCGGTGAGGGAGGACAGTTGCTCCTCCCGGAGATTTTCTCTTTCCCTGGCTGCACTACGACCTCTTCCGTTTGCGTTGAAGGCTCTTCTCGGCTATACAGGGACCTTGCAGCCTTCGGCCGTCAGACGCATTCAGCAGCGCTACATCCCGCTCCGAAACTGCACCGCGCTATCGGTTCCGGGGGCGCATGGTTACCCGCCCGGCGTTCCGGCCGTACACGCGTTCCACTCATAAACAGCCGGGAATCAGCACAGCCTCTTCCGTAGCCGCATGTGCTGAAAACATCCGATGAAGCGTTCAACGAATATTCTTGTGCTCCCCCTTTTCCTGAGCGTCCTCGCTTTCGTCTTCTGCCTCTGGATTGGTCTGGGGAACCGTTTCGAAATATGTGTCACTGCAGGCTGCACCCTCTTTGAGGACGTAAAGCTGGCTGGCATTTCCATGTGGTGGTACGGCGCCGCAGCCTTTACGGCACTGGGCATCTGCTCGGCATTCCGGTATCCCGGCGCGGGATTCGTGCTTGCGTGGATCTTCCTTTTTGCCGACGTTCTGCTTCTGACCCTTATGATCTTCACGGCCCCCTGCATCAACTGCCTTGTGGTGGCCGGATTCTTTTTCCTGATCTTTCTCTGCTTCCGCAAAGCTGACCGGATCCCCGGCTACATGTCTTTTCAAAAACCAGCAAAATCCCTGCTGGTGACCCTCTGGTCAGTTCTTTTCATCATCAACATCGGTGCTGTCCTCAAAAGCGAAGTCTCAACATGGTCGCTCGGAGGAAACGAAAAGACAGCGTCCGTGCATCTCTTCTATTCTCCCTCCTGCTCAGCCTGCCGTCAGGCCGTAGAGGCCCTGGCCGGCAAGGTGGATGTGGCCTACTACCCTGTCGCCGAATATCCCCAGGATTTTGCCCGCATCGCATATATGGTCAGCGCCGTGAAGAAGGGTGAGACGGTGAGTGCCGCTTTTCAGGAAGCCCAGTCCGCCAGGCCGCTGCCTTTCATGCAGGAATTCACGCCCGAAGCCCTTCTTCTGAAATTCCGCATCCTGAGGAACAAGGCTCACGTCTATCAGTCTGGTTCCAAGGTGATTCCCTTCATCGAGTACAGGGGGCTTCCTTCACAGCTCACCCGCAATGTACGGAGCGAAATAGCCAGACTGGAGGCCGAAAAAGCAAAGCTTGAAGAGCAGCTGAAGGCCGGCCGGGCGGAAGAGGCTCAGCCCGCCCCCGTTCAGAACCAGGCTCCCGCGGCCCAGCAGTCTGCCCCAGCCCCGCAGACGGAAGGCGGCGACGAAAGGCTCCCCTTTGAGACTCCGGACAGCTCCGTTTCCGGCTCCTGCTACGGGGGATCAACGCCATGCCCTGATGACGAGGCCATGCCCACGTTTCAGGCGCCCCGCAGCCGTAAATAGAACCCCTCTGGCTGCATTGACTGACACTTTCTTATTGCTTATTAAACGGAATTAATCATTTTTTGGGCGCTTTTCCCCGCTTTCCTCTCTGAAATTCCGGAAATGGGGCAGGCCCGATAAATCTAACCCCGGAGCAGCGCGTTCCCCGGCCTGTGCCCGGGCCGCGCAGAGATTCTGATGAAGCCACTGGATACATTTTTCAACAATCGTGATGTAGTCATTGATGAGTGGGTGAACGCCATTTTCGCGACGTACCCTCTCCAGACGACCGGTTTCCTGAGAACCGTCAAGGATCCTTTCACCAACCCTGTGGCCGATATGACCCGTGAAGCGGCCAGAACCGTGTATGAGGCGGTTTCCGGCTGGGATAAGAAACCCGAGGACGTTAAGGCTGCCATCGACCGCTTTGTACACCTGCGTGCCGTACAGACCTTTCTTCCCAGCCAGGGAATGCTCGTCTTCTATCTTCTGAAGCCGATTCTCCGTAAGCATATTCTTCCTCTCATGAAGGGGGAGAAAGAACTTCATGAATATCTGGAGGCCGAATCCCGGCTGGACACCATCGCCCTGCTGGCCTTCGATATTTACATGAAATCCCGCGAGACTGTTGCCGAAAACAGAATCCAGGAAATAAAAAACCAACACGCCCAGCTTGTTCGCTGGGCTCAACGGGTGGGAGGCAGCCCTCTGGATACAGAGGACAAAAGCTAACACTATCGTATAGAGAGGTAGGGAATGTTTAAATCTTTGCTGGTTGTGGCGCTTGTCGCAATCATCGCCTGGTTCGGATCACAGGCAGGGCTCGGTTCCCTGTTCGGTGTTGTCCTGCCGTACGTGGCGATAGCGATCTTTCTCGTCGGCGTTGTTTGGCGCATGATCTGGTGGGCCAAATCTCCAGTTCCTTTCGCCATTCCGACCACCGGCGGTCAGGAAAAATCTCTTGATTTCATTAAACAGGCCAAATGGGACTGCCCTGACACCACCTGGGGTGTTGTCAAGCGTATGTTCCTTGAAGTGTTCCTGTTCCGTTCTCTTTTCCGCAACGTTAACGCGGAAATCAAAACCGATGATCCTATCAACAAGGGCCCCCGTCTGGTCTACTACTCCTCCAAGTGGCTCTGGGTCTTCGGCCTTCTTTTCCATTACTGCTTCTTCATCGTCTTCTTCCGCCACTTCCGCTTCTTCATGGATCCGGTTCCCGGCTGTGTGAGCTTTGTTGAAACGATCGACGGCATCATGCAGATTGGCGCCCCGAGGTTCTTCTGGACCGGCGCTCTTCTCTTCCTCGCCGTCTGCTTCCTCCTGCTCCGCCGCGTGTGCAATCCCCGTGTCCGCTACATCTCTCTCTTCCAGGATTACTTCCCGCTGTGGCTCATCCTGGGAATCTCCGGTACCGGCATCTGCATGCGTTACTTCACCAAGACGGACATCACCCAGGCCAAGGCGTTCATCATGGGACTGGTGCATTTCCATCCCATCTCCGCTGCCGGGCTTGATCCCATCTTCTTCACCCATGTATGCCTCGTGAGCGTCCTGCTTGCGTACTTCCCCTTCTCCAAGCTGACCCACATGGCCGGCATCTTCTTCAGCCCCACGCGCAATCTGCCCGCAAACACCCGCCGCATCCGTCACATCAATCCCTGGAACCCGCCGAAGGATTTCCTTACTTACCCCGAGTACGAGGATATGTACCGCGAAGCTATGGTCGGTGCTGGTCTGCCTGTTGATAAGCCGCTGGAAAACAAAAACACTGCTAAGTCTGGCGAGTAAGGAGTCCTGCCATGGCAAAATTACCAACCCCACAAGAACTTGTTGCCAGCAGGCCGGCATTCCCCGCCCAGAGCTGGCTTGATTACAAGCCTAAATTTGCCCCCGGCAGCTTCTGCTATCCTGCCAAAGTGGAAACCATGGAGAAGCTGCACATGCCGCATCCCCATACCTGGGATCCCGCGGCCGAAGACTGGAACCTGCCTGAAGGCTGGGAAAAAATCTTCTGTGATGCTTTCCACGATCGCCTGAAGAAGCACCGCTCCCTCAAGGTGTTCATGGACATCTGTGTACGCTGCGGCGCCTGCGCCGATAAGTGCCAGTTCTTCCTCGGCACCAACGATCCGAAGAACATGCCCGTGCTCAGGGTCGAGCTTCTCCGCTCCCTCTACCGCCGCGATTACACCATGCTGGGCAAGCTTCTCGGCAAGACCATCGGCGCCAGGAAGCTGGACTACAGCGTCATCAAGGAACTCTTCTATTACGCCTACCAGTGCACCGAGTGCCGCCGCTGCTCCCTGTTCTGCCCCTACGGCATCGACACCGCCGAAATCACGGCTCTTGTCCGTGAAATGCTGCATGAGCTCGGCCTCGGCATCCACTGGATCATGGACCCCGTGAAGAACTGCGCCTTCACCGGCAACCACCTCGGCATCAAACCGCATTCCTACAAGGAAATTGTTGAAATGCTGGCTGATGACTGCGAGTACGTCACCGGTATCAGGCCCAAGACGCCCTTCAACGAACGCGGTCACGAAATTCTGTTCATCTGCCCCTCTGGTGACGTGTTCGCCGATCCCGGCATCTACACCTTCATGGGCTACCTCATCCTGTTCAATGAACTGGATCTCGACTACACGCTGTCCACCTACGCTTCCGAAGGCGGCAACTTCGGTTCCTTCGTTTCCTTCAACATGGCGAAGAAACTGAACGCCAAAATGTACGAAGAAGCGGAACGCCTCGGCGTCAAGTGGATCCTCGGCGGCGAATGCGGCCATATGTGGCGTGTCGTCAACCAGTACATGGCCACCTACAACGGGCCCACTCCGCCCAACATGCAGACCCCTGTTTCCCCCATCACCGGCACGGTGTTCAAGAACGCTGCCGCGACCAAGATGGTGCACATCGCCGAATTCGAAGCTGACCTCATCAAGCACAACAAGCTGAAGCTTGATCCGAGCCGCAACGATGACCTCATCTGCACCTGGCACGACTCCTGCAACCCTGCCCGCGCCATGGGCCTTCTTGATGAACCCCGCTACGTGCTCAAGCACTGCGTCAATCACTTCTATGAAATGCCCGAGAACACCATCCGCGAGCAGACCTTCTGCTGCGGCGCCGGTTCCGGTCTGAACACGGAAGAGATCATGGAGCTCCGTATGCGTTCCGGCATGCCCCGTGGCAACGCCCTGCGCTACGTCCAGCAGAAGTACGGCGTCAACCGTATGGCCTGCTGCTGCGCCATCGACCGCGCCACCCTGCCGCCTCTCGCCAACTACTGGGCTCCCGGCGTCACCGTCAGCGGCCTGACCGAGCTGCTTGCCAACGCCCTCGTTCTCAAGAACGGACCCAAGCGCACCATGAACCTCCGTCAGGAAGATCTTCCCCATCTTGATGAGGAAGAAGCCCCTGCAGACGGCAAAGAGGGGGAATAGTACATGTTGTACAACGCTAAAGCTGTCACAGTAGGCATTGTTGCCTTCCTGGTGGTCTGCACCTCTCCCTTCTGGGCCGGCTTCGGTTCTTCCGACTATACGAGCCCCAAGGTGAGTCTGCCCAAAGATGCCAAGGAATGCATCGAAGATACGGCTTTCATGAAGGCCGAACATATGCAGCTCCTCAATGAATGGCGTGACCAGGCTCTGCGTCAGGGCAACCGCGTCTATGTCGCCAAAAACGGCAAGAAGTGGAACATCAGCCTGCAGAATACCTGTCTCAAGTGCCATAACGACTACGAACAGTTCTGTGACAAGTGCCACAAGACCAACAATGTTGAGCCTTACTGCTGGTCCTGCCACGTTCTGCCGAAGGGGAGCAAATAACCATGAAAAGAACCAGAAGATCTTTCCTCAGGGTTGCTGGTCTCTCTGTCTTTGCCCTCTCCAGCGGCATCACGTCCCTGTCGGGTGAGGCGAGGGCCGCTGTGGCCCCGGGTCATTACGAACAGGGACAGACCGACACCAAGGGCCTTCAGGCGAAACGCTGGGCCATGGTTATCGATACCCGTGAGTTCAAGACCGCGCTCGATTATCAGCCCATGATTGATGCCTGCAATCAGGCTCACAACATCCCCAAAATCTCGGGGAAGGATGCCGAGGGGCACGAGCATCAGGGCATCATGTGGATGTGGACCGACACGTTTGAGCATACGTTCCCCGAAGAAGGGAACCACTACCTCAACGATCGCGTTAAAGCCCGTGTCTACCCCCTGCTCTGCAACCACTGCTCCAATCCTCCCTGTGTTCGCGTCTGCCCCACGCAGGCCACCTACAAGCTGGACAACGGCATCGTGACCATGGACTCCCCCCGCTGCATCGGCTGCCGTTTCTGCATGGCCGGATGCCCCTACGGCGCCCGTTCCTTCAACTTCGTCGATCCGCGCAAGTACCTTCCTGATCCCGTTCCGAATCCGGAATTCCCCACCCGTATGATCGGTGTTGTGGAAAAGTGCACGTTCTGCGTGGAACGTCTGGCGAAGGGGCTCATGCCTGCCTGCGTGGAAGCCTCCAAGGGTAAAATCCTCTTCGGCGACCTCGAGGATCCGAACTCTAACGTCCGCAAGGCCCTTGCTGAAAACTACACCATCCGCCGTAAGCCCTCTATTGGGACTCAGCCCGGTGTCTACTACATCATCTAGGGAGAACAAGACATGGTTGAAAAACTTCTTGAAGGTTCCAAGCGCTACTACATGTGGCTGCTCTTCCTAGTGGCTCTCATTGCAGCGTGCTTCTGCGTCTATCTCTACCAGCTGTTTAACGGTCTCGGCGTGACCGGCATGAGCAGGGATGTGTCCTGGGGTCTCTATATTTCCCAGTTCACCTACCTCGTCGGTGTGGCCGCTTCCGCCGTTATGCTGGTTCTGCCCACCTATTTCCATCACTACCAGAAATTCAAGATCATGATCATCTTCGGCGAGTTCATGGCCATCGCGGCCGTGATCATGTGCTGCCTCTTCATCGTGGTCGACCTGGGCCAGCCCCAGCGCATGATGAACGTGCTCCTGCACCCCACTCCGAACTCGGTCATGTTCTATGATATGATCGTCCTCATCGGTTACCTCCTGCTGAACTGCATCATCGGCTGGGTCACCCTTGAGGCCGAGCGCCATGACACCGCCGCCCCGAACTGGATCCGCTATCTCGCCTACCTTTCCATTGTCTGGGCTTTCTCAATCCACACTGTCACGGCTTTCCTGTACGCCGGCATCCCCGGACGTCATTACTGGCTGTCCGCCATTATGGCTGCCCGCTTCCTGTCCTCCGCCTTCTGCTCCGGACCTGCCATTCTGCTTCTGCTCATTCTCGTGCTGCGCAAGCTCACTGGCTTCAACCCCGGCAAAGCCGCCATCAGGACTCTGGCCACCATTATCACCTATGCCATGTGCCTGAACGTCTTCTTCTATCTGCTTGAAGTGTTCACCGCATTCTACAGCGGCATTCCCGGCCATTCCGCTCCGCTGGTCTTCCTGTTCTCCGGTTACGATGGCATCACTGGCTGGGTTACCTTCTTCATGTGGATGGCTGTTATCTTCACCGCCATCTGCCTGACCCTGCTCATCAACCCCCATACCCGTACCGGCAGGTTCATGCCTCTCGCTCTTATCCTCCTCGTCCTCGCGACCTGGATCGATAAGGGCCTTGGCCTGCTTATCGGCGGTTTCACACCCAACATGTACGAAGCCGTCACCCTGTACACTCCCACGCTGCGTGAGATCAGCGTCACCATCGGCGTTTACGCCGTTGGTGCCCTGGTTCTCTCCCTGCTCTGGAAGATCGCTCTGGGTGTCAAGTTCGAAGTCGGCCATACCAATGGTGACGCCGAATAAGGCCTGATACATTCCCGCCTTCAAGGGCCCCGGCTGAAAAGCCGGGGCCCTTTTTATTCACTCAGGCAAAGCCCTTACCGGACAGGAAAAAAGCTCTCATATACTGTCCTGGGAGGGAGGCTGGTGGATGTTTCTATGCGGGGCATTCTCTCCGGAGTTGGAAAGACAGGCTGGAAACACGCAAAGCAAGGAATACTGACTGCATTTTGTTGATTTTTTTACGGCTCAAGCGCAAAGTATCTCGATCAAAGTGTAAACAGTCACACTGGAAGAGGAGAACGTTTCATGCTTGATGCGCTGAAGGAAGCCACACTTATCTGCAAAACACTTTTCCGCAACGGTTACGACGCTCACGTCGTTAACGCGCCGCTCCAGGAACATCTGCTGGAACATGCGAAAACCATGGCGGTCGACCTTGCCTGCGAAGCGGCTTACTCTGTCATCGCCAAGATCTTTCCTGATGCCAAACCGGGCATGGAGAGCACCCGCTGTTCCGCCGTGCTGACCAGAGATGGTGTCACCTACCGTTTTTATCCTCTCGCCATGGAAAACGCGGAGCATCCAGAGCTTTCCCAGATGAAGCTGACGCCGACCATGGCCGAACTTTTCACGCCTGAAGAACGCAAGAGACTCAGCCTTACCGGGTTCGGTTCGCCTGTCAGTTCCGGCGACGTGTATGATGGTTTTGAGGCCCTCTCCTCCGGCTGCATCCAGCTTTCCGGCCTGCCTGACGATACACTGCGCCACAATTATCTCCTAGCCATCCGCGCCCTTCGCTTTGCTGCCAACTTTGACCTTCCCCTTGAGGAAAATACCAGACTGGCCATACTCAGGGCTTCCTGCAATGTGCTCGATTACGTTTCCGCCACAGACATCATGAATGAGTGGCGGCAGGTTGCAGCCGAATCCATGCACACCTTCGTCAGACTCCTTTATGAAGAGCACATCCTTCAGGGGCTCATCCCCGAAATCGCCTCTCTTTCAAGTGTACGGCAGGTGCGCAACAAAAAATCCAGCGAGACGGAAGATATCTTCAGCCATACTCTCGAGTGCATGAAGTATTATCCTGAAGGGGGATTCCATTACGACTGGCTGGGCACCGTGGCCATGATGTTCCACGATGTGGGCAAACTCTACACGGCGGAATACATAGACGGAGAATGGACCTTCTACCAGCATCACATGGTGGGAGCCCAGGTCACGCGTAAAATTCTCCGCCGGCTGCATTTCCTCAGTGAGGATATCGACCTCATCTGCCATCTGGTGCGCTACCATATGCGTTTCTACAGCATGATGACTGACCGCGGCATCAGACGCTTCATGGCTCTCGACGAATACCCCCGTCTCATCGAGATGTCCCGTGCTGACATTATGGCCCGTGACGACGTCTATACGTCTTTCAACCATAATATGAAGTACCTCAACAGGGCTGAAACCCCTGAACGGATGCTTGAGCCGCTTCTCAATGGCAACGAAATCATGAAGGTGACACAGCTTCAGCCCGGACCCAAAGTCGGCCTGATTCGCGACGCGCTGCTCCAGGCGCAGATCTCCGGAGACGTAACGGACACCGAGTCGGCGAAGGCCTTTGTCCAGGATTACGCAAAACGCAACATCGGCTAACAATCTCACCCTTTTTATTCCATAGCGCCCCGCGTTCCAGATCAGGACACGGGGCGCCTCCGTTCGTAAAGAAGAAAAACAGCTCAGGGACTGTCCTCCCTGATACCGGTATTCCTGCGGTGTGCGAATCATGAAATACGTTGTCACAGCGCAGGATACGGGGAAGATATAAAGAATTTTTGCATGTGCGAAGATTTACAATAACAGCATACCAGTTTCTTCTGCTCTTTGCTGTCCTGCATGTCTTGGGATACAAGGAACGCAATGTTTGCCGGATTCCGGACGCAGGAAATGGCTCTGTCCAGCAGAGGCTGTACTTCCAGACCGGTTTCGTGCATCACGCGGAAAGACGCTTCTCCTTCAGCCCTGAACCGCACCTGATAATGAAGAGGACAAGATGCTCAATATTCTCGAAATGACGCTTCCCGAGCTCACACAGTGGGTCACCGGAGATCTCGGCCTTCCGAAATTCCGCGCCCAGCAAATCTGGCAGTGGGTCTGGCAGAGGATGGCCCGCAGCTTCGATGAGATGACGAATATCTCAAAACCTGTCAGGGAAGAACTCGGACAGAAAGCGCAGATCGTGTGGCCTGAAGTGGACAAAATTCAGACCAGTTCCGACAGTACAACCAAATTTCTGCTTCGCCTCGGCGATGGAGAACGCGTCGAGACCGTCCTTATTCCCTCCACATCGCGGGAAGGCAACGTACGCTGGACCCAATGCCTTTCCACACAGGTTGGCTGTCCCATGCACTGCACGTTCTGCAGTACAGGAACCATGGGATTTACCAGGAACATGACCATGGGAGAGATTCTCGGGCAGATTCTGGTAGCCAGAGACTACCTCGGTGACACGCGTCCACAGTGGCCAGTCCTGCGCAACCTGGTCTTTATGGGAATGGGCGAGCCCCTGCTCAATTTTGAGAACCTCGAACGGGCCCTGAAATCTCTCAATGAAGACGGCGGGCTCAACTTCTCCCCCCGCCGCATCACAGTCTCTACCTGCGGCATTGAAAAAGGACTCAGGGAGCTCGGCGAAAGCGGGCTTGCCTTTCTTGCTGTTTCCCTGCACGCCCCCACACAGGAACTGCGCCAGAAAATCATGCCCGGAGCAGCGAAATGGCCGCTAGACGAACTTTTAAAAACACTGAACAGTTATCCCCTGAAGACCAGGGAGCGCATCACCTTCGAATATCTGCTTCTTGGCGGCGTCAATGATGGTCCGGAGCAGGCCAGACAGCTGATCAATGTGGTCCGCTCCGTGCGCAAGAGCAAGATAAACCTCATTGTCTACAATCCTTCCGAAGGAGCCCTCTACAAAGCTCCCACACAGCAAAGGATCCTCGCGTTCGAAAAAATTCTCTGGGATGCAGGCATTACGGCCGTTATCCGCAAAAGCAAGGGACAGGATATCGATGCCGCCTGCGGCCAGCTGAAAGTCAGAACAGAAAAGGAAGAAGGACAGAACTGCCGGGAACCAGCATAAAAAAGAGAGGCGGATCCTCTCCGCCTCTCTGTGTTGCAACTTATGAAACGCTCTGTCCGGTTTGCTCCTGACTTCCTCCTTTGGAAAAAATTGACGGCGGGCGCCAGCGCCAGAAAAGCAGGACAAGAGGAATAAGACCACAGAACTCCGCAACTTCCCTGGGCAGGCCGACCTGGAGGAGCTCCCACCAGATCCCAGCGGCAAAGAGTCCTGTACCAATAAGAATGCACCACTGCTTCAGACTCATGGGATGCACGGTCCACTGGAAGAAGCCCACAGTGAGAATGGCGACCCAGACCTTGGTAATGGTCAGGGACAGTGCGGCGCCTTCGAGCGGCTTGAGAGGAATAAGCCAGAAGCAGCAGATGACGTTGACAACGAGGCCGCTCACATAAAAAACAAGGAGCAGCCTGTGCTGGCGCATGCCAATCATGGCATAGGCTGCCAGGTTGTGCAGGAAAGCCGTGGCTATGCACGGCGTGAGCAGCCTCTGGGCTGTAACGGACATGAGGTATTCCTTGCCGTAAATCAGCGTCAGGAAACGGTCACTCTCAACGAATATAAGAAAGATGAGAGGCAGTGAGGCTGCCCACAGGGAACGGGCTGTCTGGCCGGCCAGCTGCCTGAAGGCCTGTTTGTTTTCCTGCCAGTACTTGGCCAGCAGCGGAAAGATGACCTTGCCAAGGAGCGCAGAGGAAACAAGGGTGCTCACGCCCTCCACAGTCTCCCAGGAGACGCTGTAGCAGCCCACAGCTGCGTCTCCGCCGTACTTTTTGAGGAAGAAGACGTTCAGCTTGTTGTAAAGCATGGCGCAGCCGGCCATCCCCGTAAAAATAAAGCCCACTTTGAGCTGGTTCAGCAGATCCTTCATCTGATCCCAGCCGAAATGCTTCAGGGGGTTGCGCCCCATAGCCTTCAGGGCAAAGGCCATGAGAAGCACGGACTCAATGGGCTTGAACGCGGCGATGGCAATGATAGGCGCCCCGAGAAGGACGCAGGTGATGCCGTAGCCTATGCCTATGAGCGCCGCGGGGATGCGTATACGCATTTCCACGTCCTGACGTCCTCTGGCCTGACAGAGTGCGAAAAAGGAGTCACTGACGCCGTCAAGGCCGAAGCCGGCGGCGATGCACATGACAACGATGCTGAGTTCAGGCGTGTAGTTCTGCCAGCTGACAATGCCGAAGGTGACACAGAGCGTCACCATGAGCAGCGTAAATTTGAACCACGTCACCTCGCCAAGGAGCCGCATGGGATCGGCGTCCTTGCGTACAAACGTGGAAAGCAGGAAATCGTTAAGCCCCACGTCGGCTGCCGTCTTCACGAGATAGCCGTACGACAGAGCCAGCATGATCTGACCCAGCATTTCCTTGCTGTGCCAGGCGAGAAGGATCGTAAAGATGGTCCAGGAAAGATCCCGGGTCCACTGGGCGCCGAGGATATAGCCGAGGCGCCTGGGTATGCTTTTAAGTTGTTTATGCGGCATGCGGGGATACCCGTTGATATAAGAAAACCACTGCGGCAGAGAGGGCCCTGCGCGCAGTGGTACGTTTCATCCGGTATACGGCCGGCTACTTGCCGAAGCGGACAACGGCCTTGAAACCGGGCTTCAGATCAAGGTTGGGATTGGGAATCGACATCTCAACGTTGTAATATGAGGGGCTGGACACGTTCATATCGTTGGAAAACCAGGCGATCTGTGTCACGGTCGCTTCAAACTGCTTATTGTGCAGGGAAGGAATCTCGACTTTCGCCTTATCGCCAACCTTCACATCGGCAATTTCCGACTCATAGACGGGAACAGCGATATAAAGAGGATCCATCTGCCCGATGCGCACGGGGGCAAACCCAGCGTTAAACGTGGAACCCTTGGATTTGCTGTCCCTCGTGAGGACATATCCGTCCACAGGAGACTTGAGATACAGGTATTCCGGCAGACGCTGCTTTTCCTTGATGGGCTGATCGAAATAGCCGCTCAGTTCTTTCAGCCTGTCTCTGAAATTGGCCTCATTTCTGTTGATCTGGGAACGCAGAATATCGATGCGGCCCTGAACCAGACTCACATCCTTTTCCAGTCTGCTCGAGGCCTGGTTGGATCCGAGACCGCTGGCCGCCAGGGAACGGGCCTTGTTCCGTTCTGCCTGAACGCGTGCGAGCTCACGCTCCATATCGATGATCTGGGCTCTCCAGCCTTCCGTGCCATCTCCGTTATCCACCTCGCGCTGCAGGTTGCGCCTCGCTTCAGGCTGAAGCGTATAGCGCATGAGGGGCTGTCCTTCCTTCACATGATCGCCGGGAGATACGAGAATCTCATCAATGATGCCATTGAAATGTGAAGCGGGAAAACGCTCGACCGGAGTCATGACCTTGCCGGTAAGAATCGTGGAGTCCGCGGCGCTGACAGCTGCCGGAGCGGCACAGAAAAGGATGCCGGCCAGGATGCCCGCGGTGGACAGACGTTTAAATGTATTTTTCTGCATGATAGCCGTCCTGAGAAAGATTAGAGGGAAGGACTGGTCTTGAGGTCCTGAGAGGGGCTGCCCACGGGCCTGTTTCCGGAATCCGGAACTGCGGCGTCCGCTTTGGCACTGGAGGCCTCAGCTCCTTCCGGAAGAGGAGGAAGCTCGGCCGGGCGGACCCTGCCGATGGGGCGGGAAGCCGTTCCGGACGTTTTCGCGGCGGGCTGCCGGGCAGAAGTGCCGGCTGCTGCGCCCGCATCCGCACCGGGAGCGGACGTTTTGGCGGTATAACCGCCGAAAACAGGCTTGCTGGCGTCAGAAGACTGCCGAACGGGAGTGGTCGCGCTGTCGCCCTGGATCCCGAGTGCACGGTTTCCCGAGGCTCCGCGTTCAGGACGCAGCTGCTTCTGGTACTGCACCGAAGGCAGACCGAGGAAGTGTTCCTGAAGCAGGCCGGCCACGTACATCCACTTGAGTTCGGCCAGGCGGTATTCGAGCTCGGTGTTGATGTAGTTAATCTGCTGCTGCACCATCGCTTCCTGACGGTTGGCAACCTCGGGGAGCTGGGTCATGCCGTTTTCAAAGCTGATACGGGCTTCATCGTACTGCATCTGGGCAGTCTTGTATCTGTTCTGGGCCAGCTTGAGATTGGTCAGAGCGAGGTTCACGTTCTGCTCAGCCTCGAGCCACTTGTTCTGGTATTCGCTGCGTTTCTGAGCCAGGGAATGGAAGGCCTGGGCCTTTCCCATGCGGGCAGTCTGGACGTCGCGGTAACGGCGCCCCCAGTCGATGAGCGGAAAATCAAAGGTGAAATGCAGGAATTCGTCAGGAGAGCCGTTTGCAGGCTGGGACTGACCGCGGGGCGGGTTCATATTTACGGAGAAGCTCATATTGGGGACGTACTGGGCCCACTGCAGCATGATGTTGAAATCGGCAAGCTGAATCTGTGTACGGAGAATAAGGTTGTCTTCCGTCTCGTTCCAGCGGTTCTCCCAGCTCAGATTTTTGCCATCGAATCCCTTGAGAATATCCTGATAGGCATGAGAGGCGTCGACTTCGAACTTCTGGGAAGCCTCAACGCCGGCGAGCATCTTCAGCTGCGTACGCTGCAGAGTCTCTTCCATTGTGGCCTTTTCCACAGCCAGTTCGTTTTCGCGCACGTGCTGCTGGGACATGCTCAGATTGGCACCCTGGCTGCCGGCCACGCTTTCCATCTGACGCCAGTAATCAGTGAGCTCGCGGGCCACAGGAATGAGAGATTTCTGGGCGGCGAGGCTGTACTGCTTGGCCTGCAGGGAGAGATAGGCTTCTGCGATCTTGTAAATCGCCTCACCCACGGCCTTACGGTGCGTGGCAATGGCGATGCCTGTCATCATCCCCTGTGCCTTATGTTCAAAATAAGTGGCCACGGGGTTGGGGAACGGCGCGTAAAACCCCACTTCAATCTGCGTCTTGCCGTATTCGCCTTCCGTATCCCTGGTATCCATGTTCTTCATCGTCAGGTTCTGGGACACGGTCAGGGTCATGTGCGGCTCAGGCAGATATTTCCAGGCCGCGCTCGTCTGGGCGACGCGTTTGATTTCGATGTCGACGGCGCTGTTCACCAGCGCGGGAGACTGCTGAATGGTCAGATAAACGCAGTCCTCATACCCGAACTTCTTGTTCGGTTTGTACAAATCGGGCACAGCCGCATCGTACTTGGCCTTGTTCTCAATGGGTATGCCCGGGGCATCGTCGAGCCAGTGCCGCGCCGGAAGTTCCGGAGCTGAACGGTCGGCTTTATTGGAGGCGCAGCCTGATCCACCCATCAGCAGGCCTGCCATGGCAAGGCAGATCAGGGGCTTGGCGTGTATATTCTCAAACATTTTTTTCATTCTCTTTCTCCACGGACGGCCGGTACAGGGCCTCAGGACCTGTCTGCCTTATCTCCTGCCAGAGGCGGCAGACTGTCGAATTCAAGATGATTGACGGAGACGAAGCACTGTCCGGCAGCACTGACAGCCTGGGCGTCATAACGTACGACACCGGCAGCGTCCCACAGCCGCTTGAGGGAGATTCTCCATGGTCCGTGACACGCGGCACCGCCGTAGCGTATGAAACCGATCATGCTGAGGCAGTAGGGTCCACCCACTTCCGGAGGATCAAAATCAAAGGCCATACGTGCACCCTGCAGGATGGCCTCAACGGCAGAAAGCTGATTACTGTAATTCCAAACGCCGCTGAGGGCAATTGCCGGGCTTGCGCCAAGGTCTGCCGTCAGCACGTGTCCGGGCAGGATCTGCACATGGGAAAGCAGATGCCAGGGAGCGCCGATGCCTCTGCGGGCATACCACGATTCCCAGTCCTGCGGCTCACCGCTCATCCCTGCAGTCTCATCTCCCCAGAGCGGAGGAATGGTGCTGACAGGGCCGCCCATGATGACTTTGCCGTATGAATATACTGTTCGGCCGTTTTTCATCCTTCCATTACCCGTGAGATCGCGGGCCGAGAGGCTGAAGTGGCACATTCTGACCATACTCAGATCATGGCGCAGCCAGGGACCGACGTCAGTCAGGATTTCAGCTTCCCGGACCTGACCGTCGCGGACGCCGAGAGGGTCCCTGAAGTGCACGTCCGTAAAACCTATGGGCTCAAGCCATGGCATGAGCATCATAGCCGAGTCGAGCCCGGAGGAAAGAAGAAATGTTTCGGGTATGCGGCGATCCCCGCTGTCGGTAAAACCCGTCCCGCGCAGAGAAGGCTGGGCCGCAGCTGAATACTGGGAGCAGGTGGAAATGTACTTCGCGCTGATGCGTCCGGCCGGATGGCTATCGGGGAAAACGCGGGGAGAAGCGTCGGCGTCATCCAGAAGATTCTGCGGCAGAAGTTCCACCTCCCCGGAGGGATACCAGTCCACCGGCGTTGTCTCGCCGCAGCAGATTTCACGGGCAAAGAGATCGCCAAGTTCCAAATCCGGCCAGGAGGCGGATTCCCCGTGGCAGCGAATGTGCAGAAGACGCACGCCGGCCTCCGCGGCCGCGGCTGCCAAGGCAGGCACCAGGCTTCCCTGCCTTATAGCACTGCCCGTCTGTACGACCGCCAGAAGATGGCACTGCACGCGGACAAGCTCACGGCAGAAAAGCTTTCTGTCCTCACCGGACATATTTTCGACGGAAGGCCCCCCGACCAGCATCATGTCCACGATGCTGCGCCCGGCGAGGCAACCCTGCAGGGGCGCGCCGGGGACACAGAGCGTCAGGACCTGACACTCCGTACCTCTGGCCCGGTCAGCCGTCAGAGGAAAGGATTCCGGCAGGAGCAGGTTCATGCCCTCGGGGAGAATGCTCGAAAGCAGAGCAGCCGCAAGGCCGTCCTGGATCCCGTACACGCCTATGGTGCTCCCGGGGGAGAGAACCATATTTCTCCGGGTGGGATTGAGGGGGCATTCTGCAGGCACGTCTCCTGCCTGCGCGGCGGACGTACGGGCCAGGAAAGGCCTTCTGAGCGGAGCGCCGAGTGCAGGGCGTCCAAGGCCTGAACCGGCAATCTTTTCCCCGGTCTTGCCAGCAAAAATGCGCATCAGATCACCAACGGTCACTACCTGAAGGAGATCCTCGAAATCCACACTCACATGCAGCTCTTTCTCGGCCTCCTCGATGAGCCTCGGGAAGGAGCTCGAACGCAGGGAAAGATCAAAGCGCAGATCCATGCCCAGTCTGATTTCTGAAGGGTCGCGGCCCGACGCCTTACCCAAGAGCTCGAGAGTCACCTTTTCCGTCCGGCTGGATTCCCCTGATGTGCCTGTTTCCTGATGCTCCACGGAACAGGGAGCCTGTGACGGCGATTCCACTGCGGCCGAGGGAAACTGTTTTTTCCCAAGGAGCGCGGACGCCGTGCGCACGGCGTCATAAGAAAGATGCCCGAGCGAAAACAGCTTCGCCAGTGTGCAGCGCATATTCTCGCATTCGTGCCCTCTGGCTGAGGAAGCCATGCAGAGGGCGCGGGGTTCATTTTCCGTCACCAGGCCGCAGAGTGTATCCTGGGGGCCCAGTTCCAGGAAATGGCGTATCCCGTCACGCTGCCACATATTACGCACGCACTCGACCCAGCGGACGGAATGCTCATCAAGATCAACGATGTAGCGGCAGATATCTGCCTCATCATCCGGATAAAAGCCTGTGGTGACACAGCTGAGGAGAAGCGTGGAGGGAGCGTGCATTTCCAGAGCGCTGAGCCGGCGGTAGGAAAGGTCCCGAAGCACGCGCATGCTGGGATGGTGGAAAGCCAGCGTCACGTTCAGCATGACGGCGGGGTAATGCTTTTTGCGAAGGACCCGGCGGGCCTGCATGAGGATGTCCCTGGGCCCGGAAAGAATGAACTGCTTCGGCGTGTTGTAGTTGGACACGTAGAGGTCCGGCCATGTCTGACGAACCTCAGCCAGTACGTCCTCGCCGGCGTAAACAGCCAGCATGCCCGTGTCCCTGGTGGACTTGGCCTCCAGATCGGCCATATGATTCGAACGGGTTTCCAGGATGTACCAGCATACCTCAGGAGAGTAGACGCCGGCGAGGCAGAGGGCAATGAGCTCGCCCAGGGAATGACCACAGATGAGGGATGGCTTCAGTCCCAGAGAGCGGTACAGGCTCCACTGCGCAAACTCCAGCAGGAAAAGGTACGGCTGCTGCCAGCGGGTCAGTCCTATGGTCTCGACATCGGGCTCATCCATGAGAGCGAGCACATCCCAGTTGGCACAGGCTGCCAGACGATCCATGGCATCGCGTGCGGCGGGGAAATTGTCATACAGTTCGCGGCCCATGCCAGGCCAGACCATTCCCTGGCCACAGCACATCACGGCCAGATGGGGCGTCAGTGTATCCCGCCTGGACAGTAATATCCCGTCCTTCTCCAGAGCAGCCAGTTCATCATCCTCAGGCCGGGAAACGGTGGGCATATGCTGCATCCAGAGAGGATTGACCGTCCCGAGACGCCACGAGGTGCCGCCGCTGTCCAGAATGCCATACCGGACGCCGTCAAGAGACACGACCCGGCCGCCGACATCCTGATCCGCCGTTTTCAGCCCAGTGCTATCTGTCATCAATAAAGAACACTCACTGCCGCGAAAAGGCGCGGCGCTAAGAGTTGGCTCATCACGCATGGCCCCGTCCCGGGATCCAGCCCCAGAAAACGTTGCAGATGCATCCTTTTACCATTCCCGCGCGGAAAGCCGGAAATTCCCGGCCCGGCTGCCGCAGCACCAGAGACGGGGACTTAACGGCCTGCATGATTTCCGGGACAAAAAATTTCCCTGTGCCGCACGGTATTCATCTGATCGCTTATATAGAAATTTTTACCGGGCTTCAATTGTCTGCAGAAAGACGTTCTGCTCTCCCCGCAGCCGGGACAGGGCCGTACACGATTCCTCTGAAAGGGAAAGAAAGCCCTTCCCCCTCCCGCAATCCGGGCCGGCGATGCCGGGCTGAAATGTTTTTCAGGAAACCCCTCCAGAAAAAACCTATATTGATTTTCCTATATTCTTCAGATAATATGAAATTTGAAGTTTGTTATTTATTATTTTTGGTCATAACTGACCCGCACCGATGGAGACAGACTTCCAGCCCAAAAGGGCGTATTTCAATCACGTCAAGGATACATCCAGCATGAACATGTCTTCCAGCCCTTCGGAAACGCATCAGGGTACTGAGCAGAAACAGGAAGCGGTAAGCACCTTCACCAAGCTTCGCGCGAAGCTTTCGTTCGACAGAATGGTGGCCATGGGCGCCAAAATGGGTATGCCCAATCCGCTTTTCCTCTGCGCCGACCGCGCAGCGAAGGCCACTATCCATATCAATGGAAAAGACTACATCAACTTTTCCACATATGACTACCTCGATATCAACACGCATCCCGAAATCACGGCTGCTGTAACAGAAGCAGCCAGGGTTTTCGGCACTTCGGCAGGCGCCAGCCGGCTCGTGGGCGGCGAACGCCCGCCCCATCATCTCCTCGAGGAAGCCATAGCCAAATTCATGGGCACGGAAGACTGCATCGTTTATGTCAGCGGCCATGCCACCAATGTCTCGACCATCGGATTCCTGTTTGGCCCCCGTGATCTGATCCTCTACGATCAGCTTTCCCACAACTCCCTCGCCCAGGGAGCCCGTCTCTCTGGAGCAACGAAATTCCTCTTCCAGCACAACAGCTGTGACGATCTCGAACGCCTGCTCGAAGCCAAGAGAAAGGATTACAAGCAGTGCGTTATCATCACGGAAGGCGTTTTCAGCATGGACGGCAACATTCCTGACGTGCCGCGCCTCATCGAACTCAAGAAAAAATACAACTGCATGCTTATGATCGACGAGGCCCACTCTCTGGGCATCCTCGGCGAACACGGCGGCGGCATCCGTGAGTATTTCAATATCGATCCCGGGGATGTCGATCTGTGGATGAGCACGCTGTCAAAGACCCTCTGCGGCTGTGGCGGCTACATCGCCGGCCACAGGGATATCGTCCAGTATCTGAAATATGGTTCCCCGGGGTTCGTTTTCAGTGTCGGCATGCCCCCTGTTATTGCTGTCGCCTGCCTGACCGCGCTGAAAATCATGGAGCGCGAGCCAGAGCGTGTGAAAAAACTGCAGCATATTTCACGCTACTTCCTGGAATACGCCAGGAGCAAGGGACTGGATACGGGAGAATCGCAGGGATACGCTATCGTCCCCATTATCACCGGTGAATCCATGTTCACCGGCTTCCTCGCCACACAGCTTCTGAAGCGCGGTATTTACGTCATGCCCATCGCTTTCCCTGCCGTCAAGGAAGGAGAGGCAAGGCTGCGCTTCTTCCTGTCCGCGGCCCAGACTGAGGGAAACTGCCGTACGGCTATCGACGCTATCATCGAGGAAATTCCTCACGTGCGTCAGATCCTCGAAAAATACAAAGCCGAGCACCCACAGACCGCCGGCGAGTAATCTCACTGACACATGGCAGAAAAATTACCATACGCTCCCGGCGGTTCTGCGTCGGGAGCGTTTTCATTAACAGAACACAGAAACGGAGGCCGTCTGGCCTACGTTCTCCTCTGGTTCCCTCTCGCTTCGGAAACGTTCATTTTCCGTGAGGTTATGCGGCTCAGGGAAAAGGGCTTTCCCCTTTCGGTATACACGCTCTACGGCACACGTCCGGAAGGACAGTCTGCCGAGATGCTGAATTACAGCGGCCCCCTCACGCACATCGGTCTCAGGGCTTCCCTGTCCATCCTCGCAGCCTTCTTCAGGCAGATGAGGAAACGCCCGCGCCTTGTCCTGCGCCTGGTCCGGGAAATACTGCTGCAGCGCATGCGAAAAGCCGAATCGTACGCGGAAAACACGCTCTGTTTCTTTGCCGGTTTCCGGCTCGCCGAACTCATCACGAATGACGGCGTCAGCCTCCTTCACGCACCGTGGGCAAACGGACCCGCGACGGCAGCCTGGGTGGCTTCCCGGCTCACCGGGATCCCCTTTTCTTTCACTGGCAGGGCCGGTGATATTTATCCCGAGGACGGGCTGCTCGCGGAGAAGTCCCGCGATGCGCTGTTTGTCCGCACCAATAACGCTGCCGACGTGGAATGGCTGAAAAAATTCTGCCCTGCCGGAAGCGAAAGCAAAATCCACCTCATTTACAATACGCTGACCCTCGTTCAGCACGTTGATGGTCCTGCCCCCTGTCTGCCTCCCTACAGGATTCTGGCTGTGGGCCGTTTCTGCCGTAAAAAAGGCTTTCCCTATCTGATTACGGCCATGGCGAGACTGCGCCGGGAAAAATTTCCCGTCCATCTCACCCTCGTAGGCGATGGCAACTGGCACCACCGCATCGTATCACAAAACCACCGTCTCGGGCTTGAAAACGATATCGATCTGCCCGGATTTGTCCCTCATGACCATCTCATGAGGTTCATGAAATCGCACAATATGATGATTGTACCGAGTGTCATCCATCAGAACGGCGATCGGGATGGCATCCCCAATGTCATCATGGAGGCCCTCACCAACGGAATGCCTGTTATCGCCACGGATGTCTGCGGCATCAGTGAGGTCATTCATCCCGGAAAAACAGGCCTCCTCATTCCCCAGAGGGACGCCCGTGCCATCTGCTCCGCCATACGCTGGACAGTGGATCACTGGGACGAATCCCTGAAAATGGCAGCCGCGGGCAGAGAACTTGTCCGGAAAATGTTTGACTCTGAATATAACACACTCCAGCTCTGCGAACTCTACGAATCCGCCATGCGCGGAGAACCAGGCACCCAGGCGGGGGCCTCTGACGCGCACACGGACGGAAGCAGGTCATGAACCGACAAAGCATACACCTTGTGGCCAGCCTCGACGTCGAGGAGGAAGGCCTTTTCCGCAACGGCTACAGCCTCGCCGTACGTCAGCCGGTGAGCAACGTGAAAAACCTCAGCCGCCTTGCCCCGCTCCTGCGTCTTGGTCTCCGCCCCACTCTTTTCTGCGACAACGCCGTTTTCGAAAACGACACGGCCTGGTCCTCCGTTGAGGATATGGCAGCCCGGTATCCCCTGGAAATCGGCGCACACATGCACCACTGGAACACGCCGCCCATCGTCCTCGAAGGGACCGAGACGCACAGCGTACCAAGTTCATCTCTCACCGCCGCACAGTTTTCCGCCAAGCTCGATCACCTGCTCGAAGCAGGCAGGAAACGTATCGGCAGGCGGCCCTCATCCTTCCGCATGGGCAGATGGGATATCCGTCAGGAACACTGGCCTCTTCTGGCCGAAGCCGGCATACAGCGCGACGCTTCAGTGCGTCCCCTTCATGCCGCCGATGCCGGGCACACCCGCCCGGATCACTTCTCGGCACCCTCTGACCCCTACCTCATTCCTGCGGCAGGACGCACCATTGTCGAACTGCCGCTGACCGTCACCCCCCTTCTGCGCTGCCTCCCGGGACTTACGCAGCGTCTCAGCCCGGCCCTCTTCCGGAGATACCAGCAATGGGGAGCTCTCGCCCTTCTCCCTGTCTATCATCCTCTCTGGGCCATGAAGACGGTGACGCGTCTCTTTGTCGCACGGGGGGGAACGACGATTTCTCTGACCTGGCACTCCTCCGAGATGTTCCCCGGAGGCAATCCTCTTCTTGCCACGGCACAGAAAGTAGATGCGCTCCTTCAGAAACTCCGCGCCTACATTGTCTGGCTCTGTGGCAGATACAATGTGGAATTCATGACGCTTGGCGAATTCGACAACTGTTCCCGGCACGTGCTGCCCGTACTCCGATGCCCCTCAGGATCCGACTGGTCAGTATGCCGCTAACTCTGACGCATCACACATACATGGGGGCAAACCGATGACCGCATCTTCTTCACCAACACCCCTGCCGGAGAGACTGCCTCACATTGCCGTCATCCTGCTCTGGTACCCGCTTTTCACGCAGCCTTTCATCTTCCGCGACGTGGAGTCCCTGCGCAGCCGTCTCCCCGTATCCGTCATCACGCTGTATGGGAAAAATCTCAGACACTGCTCCGAGGAAATGAAGGAAGCTGCCAGAAACGTACACACGATGGGCACTGTTGCTCTTCCTTCTATTCTGACCTCTTTCTTCATCACCTTCTGCCGGCATCCCCTGCGTCTCATGCGTGTGGCCGGCAAAAGCCTCCTGTACCGCTGGAAAAGTCTCGAAACCTTTGGAGAAAATCTCTGGGCCTTCCTCTGCGGCGTCCATCTGGCACGCACGCTGAAGGAGGCCGGCATCGACATCTGCTACGCTCCCTGGCCCCGCGGCACGACGACGGCGGCACGCACTGTCTATCTGCTGGAAGGTATTCCCTTTGCCACGTCTGCCAGAGGAGATAACCTCAACCCGGCTGATCCCGATCTTGTGGACAAATTGAACGACGCGCTCTTCATCCGTACGAATAACGCCGCCGATGCCCGCCGTATCACCGATCTTGCCCCGGCCTGCGCCGACAGGCTGCGCCTCGTCTACAACAGCCTCAGCCTCGAGGTTGACAGCACCGCTCAGGTGCCCATGCAGCCACCGATCAGGCTCCTGGCTGTAGGGCGTTTTGACATAACAAAGGGTTTCGATATTCTTTTGAAGGCCTGCGGTATTCTCAAAGACCGGGGCCGCTCCTTCCGGCTCACACTCGCCGGCGGAGGCGGAACGGCTCTCGGACTCGGACACATGACCCAGACGATCATGGATCTCAGAAAGCAGCTCGGGCTCGAGAATCTTGTCGATCTCCCGGGCATCGTCTCTCACGATCAGCTGCCCGGCCTCATCCGCAGCCACGACATTTTTCTTGCCCCCTGCGTCATTCATGAATCCGGCAGACGGGATGGCATCCCGAATACTGTCATCGAGGCCATGAGCTTCGGTCTCCCCGTCATCGCTACTAATATCAACGCACTGCCAGAAATCGTCAGAGACGGAGAGACCGGCCTTCTCATTCCTCAGAAAGATCCTGCAGCCCTTGCCGATGCGATATGCCGTCTTATGGATAATCCAGAAGAGGCCCGCGCCCTGGGGCGCAACGGCGCCGCATTCGCAGCTGACATGTTCTCCCCCAAGAAAAACGGTGACAGGCTTGCAGCTCTCTTCACTGAAAGCTTTCACAGGAGGAATCCGGAATGTGCGGAATAGCTGGAATGACCGCTGTATTTCCAGACGGCCAGCTCCCCGCTGACAGCAGTGTGTACGTCCGCACCATGACCGATGCCATGAGTTACCGCGGTCCTGACGGCGACGGACTCTGGTCATCAGACGGCGTCTGCCTCGGTCACCGCAGGCTTTCCATTATCGACCTTGCGGGCGGCGGACAGCCCATGCACGACGCTCGTGGCACGCTGACCATTACCTTCAATGGGGAAATCTACAATTTCCGGGAAATCCGCAATCAGCTCGAAACCGAGGGAGCCCGTTTCCTCAGCCATTCTGACACGGAAGTAATTCTGGAAGCCTACAGACACTGGGGCACCTCCTGCGTTGAACGTTTCAACGGAATGTTCGCCTTTGCCCTCTGGGATGAGGAAAAGAAACGCCTTTTCTGCGCCCGCGACCGTTTCGGTAAGAAACCCTTTTTCTACACGGTTCAGAACGGCATCTTTGTCTTTGCCTCAGAAATGTCCTGTCTGCGCCGCATCCCCTGGCTCAAACTCACACTGGATCCGCATGCGGTCATGCGCTATCTGGCTTATCAGTACGTGCCCTGCCCTGACACCATGTTCATTGAGGTGAAGCAAATCGCCCCGGCTCATGCCCTCGTACTGGAAAACGGCAACATTCACACCTTCAGCTACTGGGAACTGCCTCCCGCTGACGACAAAAGCACAATCAGCGAAAAGGAAGCCAGAGGGGAACTGCGCAGACTCATGACCCAGGCTGTCAGGCGGCGCATGATTTCCGATGTCCCGCTGGGACTCTTTCTCTCAGGAGGCATAGACTCCTCCATCGTCTGCGGACTCATGGCCGGTATCTCAGACAAGCCAGTGGAGACCTTCTCCATAGGCTTCAAGGAAGCCAGCTTTGACGAGACGTCCTGCGCCCGCTGCGTGGCCCAGGCCTTTGCCACCCACCACCATGAGCGCATCCTGTACGCCTCCGAATGTGCGGACATTCTTCCTGAGATCGTGAGCCGTATGGACGTGCCCATGGCCGACGCCTCTGTGGCTCCCACCTGGCTCCTCTCCAAGATGACAAGGGAAAAGGTGACCGTAGCCCTTGGCGGTGACGGCTCAGACGAACTGTGGGCCGGATATGAGCACTATATCGGTTTCGCCCTCGCCCAGAAATACCGGAGCCTGCCCCGATTCCTGCGGAAGGGCATTCTCGAACCTCTGTGCAGAAAACTCCCTGCATCCCATGGCTACATCAACCTCAATCTCGCCGCGCACAACTTTCTCTGCGCGGCTGCACAGCCCGCCTGGCTCCGCATACAGGCCATGCTTACAGCCTTTACGCAAGAGATGCAGGAGGAACTTCTCTGCCACCCGAATAAGGACTTCCTTAAGAAGGAGCACCTCTACGCTCCCACACTCAGCGACTTTACCCACTGGCAGAACGCTACGCCCCTGCAGAGGGCTTTCAATGTCTACGCACACGAATTCCTGCTTGATGACATCCTGGTCAAGGTAGACCGCTGTTCTATGCTGAATTCCCTTGAAGTCCGGGCTCCGTTCCTTGATCGCGACGTCGCCGAGTTCGTGGCCCGTCTGCCTGTGCGTTTCAAGCTTCACGGCTTCAAACGCAAATACCTTCTCAAAAAAACTTTTGCCGATCTGCTTCCTGAAAAAATACTGCACCGCAACAAACGTGGCTTCCAGATACCCGTTTCAGAATGGCTGAGCGGCCGCCTGCGCCCTCTCATGGAAGATCTCCTCAGCCCTGAATCGCTCCGCCGCAGCGGATTCTTCAGGCCCGACGTGGTACGCAGACTCATGGATGACCATATTTCCGGGAAAAAAGATCTGAGAGTCCCTCTGTGGACACTGATAGTCTTCCAGCTGTGGTGGCAGAGCAATGTCGAACGCCACGCTGACTGATTTCCCTTTTCTCACAACAAAACCTGAGAGTTCAGAAAGATGACAAGTCAGTTCAAAACCGTTTTTCTTCTCGTACTGCTTTCCGCCATCATCATCGCCATCGGCGGCATGATCGGCGGACGCGGCGGCGTCATAATCGCCTTCATCTTCGCTCTTATTATGAACGTGGGCAGCTACTGGTACTCGGACTCAATCGTGCTCAGAGCGTACAACGCCCGCGAGCTGGCACCCGAGGAAGCACCCATGTTGCATCAGATTGTTGAGGAGCTGGCCCGGAACGCCGGAATCCCCAAGCCTCGTGTCTGCTCCGTTCCCGATCAGGCTCCCAATGCCTTTGCCACGGGACGCGATCCTGAGCACGCTGTTGTCGCTGTCACGGACGGGCTGCTGCAGATTCTTCAGCCTGACGAAATCAGGGGTGTGCTCGCCCACGAAATGGCGCATATCGCCCATCGTGACATCCTCATTCAGACCGTTGCCGGCGTCATGGCCTCTACCATTACGGCCCTTGCCAATTTCCTGCAGTTCGCTTCTTTCTTCGGGGGAGCAAGGGACGATGAGGGCAACCGCGTCAATCCGCTCGTCGGGCTGCTTATGGCTCTTCTCGCGCCTATTGCCGCATCCATCATCCAGCTGGGCATCTCAAGATCCCGGGAATATCTGGCTGATGCCGGCGGTGCGCAGTACAGCGGCAATCCGCTTTATCTGGCCAGCGCCCTGAAAAAACTCGACGCCTATTCGAAGCAGATCCCCATGGAGCACGGTAATGCGGCAACGGCCGAGATGTTTATCGTTGAGCCCATGTACGCCGTCGGCTCCTCCTTCGCCAACCTCTTCAGCACGCACCCGCCGATAGAAGACCGCATTGCCCGCCTTGAGGAAATGGCACGCACCGGCCATATAGGGTAAGGAAAACATCCATGAAACGCATCCTGATCCTCTGCCTTATGGCCCTGCTCTGCGCCTGTGCCCATAAGAGCCAGCCTCCGCAGTCCCAGCCTGAAAAGGTGTATCCCGGCCCCACAGGTCCCTGCTCCAATGTCTACACTTACGCTCCGGCGAATTTTATCGTCGACGTCAGCGCCGGGTCAGAAGTGGAACTGGATCCTGTCGTACATGAATTTCCCATATTCTGTACGCCTGCCGATGCCCGGCAGGCTTTAAAAAGCAGGATGCGCGAAGGAAAAATTCCTGGCGGAGACTGGAAAATCTACAGACTGAAGGGCGGATATGACGAAATAGGCCGCGCCGCAGGCCCGGGAAAATACGTCCTCGCCAGGCCAACACTCATGGTTGACTGGGTTCAGGATTAATCAGCCTTACTGACGGAAAAGCAAAAGCCGGCCATCCCTTTCAGGATGACCGGCTTTTATTTTGCGGTTTTTTTCTGCCTTATGAACGGTAGTCGGAATTCAGTTTAACGTAGCCTACGCTGAGGTCGGCGGTCTCAAGGGTAAAGGTCCCAGGTCCGACGCCGACGCTGATGTCAACAGGAATGAGGCGCTCCTTCAGCGGCGCTTCAAGGGCTGCGTCAAAATCACCCCCGAGAGGCTGTCCATTGCGAAAGAGCTCGACTCCGCACAGGCTCACGGAAACGTCCTCAGGCTTCATGGGGACGCCGGCGCGGCCGACAGCGGCAATAATCCTGCCCCAGTTGGCGTCCATGCCGTACATGGCCGTTTTGACAAGCTGGGAATTGCCAACAGTCCTGGCCACCTGCTCCGCATCCTTGTCTGAATCAGCTCCCGTCACAGTAATGCGCAGAACCTTCGTAGCGCCTTCGCCGTCCTTGACAAGCATATGAGCCGTAATCTTCAGAATATCCGTGAGCTCCTTTTCGAGAACGGCTGCATCGTCAGCCGTAAGGGTAACGCCGGAGGCACCATTAGCGAGCCCGAGGATGGTGTCGTTCGTTGAAGTATCGCCGTCGACACTCACGCGGTTGAAGGTCAGATTGACGCTGCGGGAGAACATTTCCTGCCAGAGTTTCTGATCCAGCATGGCGTCCGTAAGAACGACACAGAGCATGGTGGCCATGTTGGGGCAGATCATGCCGGCGCCCTTGGCCATGGTAGTCAGCCTTATGGTGCCGCCCGAAACGTGCACCTCCCTGGATGTGAATTTGGGGAAGGTATCCGTCGTCATAAAGGCGCGCGTGAAGCCTTCAGCGTCACGTGTGCCAATGCTCTTTATCAGAGAAGGAACAGCCTTTTCCCACAGGTCCATCTTCAGCTGATCACCGATGACACCCGTGGACATGGGCAAAACGGCATCAGGAGAAATGCCGAGAGGGCCGGCAACCATGCGCTGTGTCTCATGGCAGCGTGCGATGCCCTCCTCGCCGGTGCAGGCATTGGCCTGTCCGGAATTGGCAATGATGGCCCTGGCCTTGCCGAAGCGTTTGAGAATATCCTTGCAGACCATCACAGGGGCAGCCTTGAAAACATTGAGCGTGAACAGACCGGCAACCACGGCGTCACGGTCGGACAGGATAATACCAAGATCATCGCGGCCCTGGGCCTTGAAACCGGCTGCAGCCGCGCCCGCCTTGAAGCCGCGGGGAAGATCGCTGCTCTTTATTGTATCCATAAAAAACTCCCTCAGCGCAGAAAAAGGTACACGCGCTGCACATAAACGGAGGGCTCAGGGGGGACAGCCCGGAGGAAAGAAAGAGGCGGAAGTCCGCAAACGCAGACTTCCGCCTCTTTGTTAATCACTCAGATACGCAACACAGCCTAGCTTCTGGAAGCCTTGATTTCCTCGGCAATGCCGGCGGGAACCTTCTCGTAGTGATCAGGCTGCATGGTGAAGGAAGCGCGGCCCTGGGTCTTGGAACGCAGGTCCGTGGCGTAACCGAACATGCTGGCCAGCGGAACCTGGCAGCGCACGGACTGGGCGCCGCCGGCGCGGGCTTCCATGTTCACGACACGGCCGCGGCGGCCGTTGAGGTCGCCCATGACGTCACCAAGGTACTCTTCAGGAGTAACGACTTCCACGTCCATGATGGGCTCGAGCAGAACAGGATCAGCCTTCTGCATGGCGTCCTTGATGGCCATGGAGCCGGTCACGTAGAAAGCCTGCTCGGAGGAGTCGACTTCGTGGTAGGAACCGAAGACCAGGTTGACCTTGATGTCAACGCAGGGGAATCCGGCCACGACACCGCTCTTCATGGCATCCTGAATACCTTTATCGATGGAGGGGATGTATTCCTTGGGAATCACGCCGCCCGTGATGGAGTTGATGAACTCGTAGCCCTTGCCCGGGTTCGGCTCAATCTCGATAACGGCATGACCGTACTGGCCACGGCCGCCGGACTGCTTGATATGCTTCATATCAGACTTGGCCGGCTTGGAAATGGTCTCACGGTAGGCAACCTGGGGCTTGCCCACGTTGCAGTTAACGTTGAATTCGCGGGTAAGGCGGTCAACGATGATTTCAAGGTGCAGCTCGCCCATACCGGCGATAAGGGTCTGACCGGTTTCCTCGTCGCCCTTGACGCGGAACGAGGGGTCTTCCTTCGCCAGCTTGTTAAGAGCGGCGGACAGAGCGTCACGGTCGCTCTTGGTCTTGGGCTCGATGGCGACCTCGATAACCGGATCCGGAATATGGAGATTCTCGAGGATAACCTCACGGCTTTCGTCGCAAAGGGTATCACCGGTGGAGGCGTTCTTCAGGCCGACCAAGGCGACGATATCGCCGGCGCCGGCCCACTTGATATCTTCACGCTTGTTGGCGTGCATCTTGAGGATTCGGCCGATACGCTCACGCTTGCCGTTGTTGGCGTTCATGACGGTCATGCCGGATTCAAGATAGCCGGAGTAAATGCGGAAGAAGGAAAGATGTCCGATGAAGGGATCGGAGAACAGCTTGAAGACCATGCCGCAGAGGGGTTCGTTGTCATCGCAGTGGACTTCAACTTCCTGATCCTCATGGCCGGGCTTGTGGCCGACGGTGGGCGGAATGTCGGCCGGGGAGGGAAGGTAGTCGACAATAGCGTCCAGAAGGGGCTGCACACCCTTGTTGCGGAAAGCGGAACCGCAGAGGACAGGAACGATGCTGCGGTTGATGGTGGCCTTACGGATGCAGGAAACGATTTCCTCTTCGGTCAGTTCCTCGCCGTTGAGGTACTTTTCAAGAAGAGCTTCATCCTCTTCCGCGACTTCCTCAAGGAGGGTATGACGGCGGTTATCGAATTCTTCCTTAAGGTCTGCGGGCACGGGCTCGACGGTGAACTTGGAGCCCTTGCTCTCCTTGTCGAAGATGATGGCGTGGCCGCGGATAAGGTCAACAACGCCTTCAAACTTGTCTTCGGAACCAATCGGGATCTGAAGCGGCACAGGGGTGGCACCGAGACGGTCATGGATCATGTCGACGCAGCGGAAGAAGTTGGCGCCGATACGGTCCATCTTGTTCACGAAGCAGATACGCGGAACATGATAGGTGTCGGCCTGACGCCACACGGTTTCAGACTGGGGCTCAACACCGGCGACGGCATCGAAAACGCAGACGGCGCCGTCAAGCACACGCAGGGAGCGTTCAACCTCAATCGTGAAGTCCACGTGGCCGGGGGTATCGATGATGTTGATGCGGCAGTCCTTCCAGAAGCAGGTCGTGGCAGCAGAGGTAATGGTGATGCCGCGTTCCTTTTCTTCTTCCATCCAGTCCATGGTGGACTCGCCGTCGTGCGTCTCACCGATTTTGTGGTTCACGCCGGTGTAATACAGAATTCGTTCGGTAGTTGTGGTCTTACCTGCGTCAATATGGGCCATAATGCCGATATTGCGTTCTTTTCTAATGTCTACGGTGCGGGGCACGGTGTTCCTCCCAAAAGAGATGCCTGCTGAACTGCCGCAGCGCACTGCGGCAGACGGATTCAATGACGGCTACTACCAGCGGTAATGGGCAAACGCCTTGTTGGCGTCGGCCATCCTGTGGGTATCTTCACGCTTTTTAACAGCGCCGCCACGGCCATTGTAGGCATCGATGAGTTCGGCGGACAGCTTGGCGGTCATGCCTTTCTCACCGCGGGAACGGGCGTAGTTAATCAGCCAGCGGATGGACAGAGAAATCTGACGCTCGGGACGGACTTCCATGGGCACCTGATAAGTAGCACCGCCTACACGGCGGGCCTTGACTTCGAGGCGGGGCTTGACATTCTCAAGAGCCTTCTCGAAGGCATGCATGGGCTCCTCACCGGTCTTCTCACCGAGAGTCTGAAGAGAGCTGTAGAAAATTTTTTCAGCGGCACCTTTCTTGCCACCGTACATGAGACGGTTGACGAACTTGGTGACGAGCTTGCTGCCATACAGCGGATCAGGCAGAACTTCACGCTTGGAAACAGGACCTTTACGGGGCATAATTCTCTCCTTATGAGACGTATGCTTGCTGGTGTCATCAGCCCCGCAGCGCCCGGCGCCTCAGGCAGCCTGGTGCGTTGCATGACGAACACCCACGCAGAATAAAAAAATACGGGATACTACTTGGGACGCTTGGCGCCGTACTTGGAACGGCTCTTGCGGCGATCGGTCACACCGGAAGTATCCAGGGTGCCGCGGATGATGTGGTAACGGACACCGGGAAGGTCCTTCACACGGCCGCCACGGATAAGGACGACGGAGTGTTCCTGAAGATTGTGGCCTTCGCCGGGGATGTAAGCGGTCACTTCGAAGCCGTTGGTGAGGCGCACACGGGCGACCTTACGGAGGGCGGAGTTAGGCTTTTTCGGGGTGGTCGTGTACACACGGGTGCACACGCCGCGGCGCTGGGGGCAGGCATGAAGCGCAGGAGTCTTCTTGTGCTTCAGCACGTCCCTCCGCTCGATGCGGATGAGCTGATTGATAGTAGGCATGAAATCCTCCAAGTAAAATTAGCCTCCCATTTACGGAAGGCACGAAAAAAGAAGAGGAGACACCTCTTCAAAGGCGGGTATTTTTACGAAATAGACGGATTTTTGTCAACGGCGGTCACGCCATGTATGGCAGAACCTGCCGTTTTTTCCGGAGGAATTACTTCCCGGCGTCCTTTTCCTCCCAGGGGTCGGTTTCGCCGAGGTAGACGGAGACGTTGTAATGCAGCTGGCCGATGAGATGCTCAAGGTAATCAGTGCACTCGTCCCCGAACGCGTGTTCAAGCATCCCGAGGAGAAAGTCGATACGCTTGGCGTCACGGAGGGCTGCGCGGCCCGGATCGCCATCGTCGGGGATAGCCTCAAGTTCCCTGGCGAAGTCGCGCACCTGATCCTCGGTAAGATATTTGATTGGCTGGGGATCCCCGTTGATGAGAACAAGACCGTTCCGGACTTCGAGGATCTGCGGAGCACCATCAAGATTTCCGATATTCACAGACATTCCTGCAGACTCCTATCAATTCCGCCGCTGTACCTGTCCCTCCGCTACTGACAGGGGACAATGTAATGATTGCGCTCTTCCTGGCAGATTCTGAAGATTTTACGCAGATTGGCCAGCGGCGGGCTGTAATTATTAGCCGAACAAAGGCGGTACAGTTCCTTCAGCTTTGCATGTCTTTCGAGGGATTTTGCCCTGTCGCCCACAAGTCCGGCTGCAGAAAATTCGAGCAGCAGATCAGCCATTTTCCTGCCCCAGTCCACGCGCACGTGGTAGAGAGGCGTGAGCGTGCCGCTCTCGGCTGCGGCGAGTACCATGACGCAGGCCGTATAAAAACGCTCTATCTGGTCACCGTAAAGATGAGCGCAGAGGAAGCGCAGATCCTTCTCACTCCTGCCTGCGTGGGAGAGCAGCTCATCGAGCACATGCCCGATGCGCCTGGCCAGCATGGCGCGTCCCTTCTCCGTATCCATTTCTTTCTGCAGCATCTTCTGCTCTTCCGGGCTGACGCCCAGAGGCGCCACCTGGGGCATGAGCTTTCTGAGAATCTCAGTCTCCTGCCTCAAATCATCATAGGTGCCGTAGAAAAAAGCATTGGTGCGGTCACACGCAACCATGCCGCTCATAACGGCCTTCTGATCCCAGATTTCCTCTATAGGACAGGTGCCCGAACGCGGAACGGACAGGGCCGGCTGATAGATGAAGCCCGCCATTTTGAAATAGCGGACCTCATCAAGCCCCTGACGTATGGTTTTCTCATCAAAGGCGGCCCGGATCTTTTCGACAGCCTGCTGGCTGGGGAGCGCGAGAGCACTTCCCGGGCCCACCAGAGCCAGCAGAACGAAAAGAAGACATACCTTGAAGGCTGCCTTCATATCAGTCATCCTCTCCCTGCATGGCTTCCGTAAAGCGGATTTTCAGCTTCTTCAGCTTTTCCAGGGAATCAGAGAGTTCAGCGGCGCGGGCGCGTTCACGCTCCACCACCTCTGGTTTGGCGCGTTCAACGAAACTCTTATTGGACAGCTTCTTGCTGACCATATCGAGTCCGTTCTGAATCTTGCCCATTTCCTTCTCGAGGCGGGCCACTTCTCCGTTGAGATCGACGTTGCCCTTCAGGGGCACGATTATCTGGCAGCCCTGCACGACGTCGGAAGCGGACGCTTTGGGGGCGTGCACACCGGCACCGGCCTGCATATCTTCGAGTTTGGCCAGGGACATAATAAGCGGCCTGTTTTCCTCAATGAGAGCAAGCTGCTTCTCATCCGCGGGATGCAGGCGCAGCGTAAGCCTGTGGCCGGGGCTGATGCCGAGTTCGGCACGGATGGTGCGGACGGACACGATGACGCCCTGGATAAATTCCATCTGCGCGGCCTTTTCAGGATTGAGGCAGCCGGGACGCATTTCAGGATAAGGCATGACGGCGATGTCCTCACCGGCGTGGCCGGGGAGTGCCTGCCAGATCTCTGCGGTAACAAAAGGCATGATGGGATGCAGAAGGATAAGGAATTCCTTCAGCACCGTGTAGAGGACATACTGAGACTCGGGTTTGCGGCCTGGGTCCTGCATGTCGGACTTCACGAGTTCGAGGTACCAGTCGCAGAACTCGCTCCACAGGAACTTGTAGCATCCCTGGGCCACGTCGTTGAACCGGTATTCCTCGAAGGCCTTGTCCTCTTCCTGTTTGAGGATCTCAAGACGGTGCAGGATCCACTGGTTATCAAGCCCTTTGACTTTCGTAAGATCGACCGGATCCGGAGCGCTCTCACCGAGATTCATCAGGGTGAACCGGGCGGAATTCCAGACCTTGTTCACGAAGTGGCGGTAGCCCTCGATACGTTCCTCGGAGAGCTTGATGTCGCGGCCCATGGCGGCGAAGGCCATAAGAGTGAAGCGCAGGGCATCGCAGCCGTACTGATCAATCATCTTGACCGGGTCAATAACATTGCCCGTGGACTTGGACATCTTGCGGCCCGTGGAATCGCGCACCAGAGCGTGGAGGTAGACGTCCTTGAAAGGTACCTGTCCCATGAAGTGCTGGGACATCATCATCATGCGGGCCACCCAGAAGAAGAGGATGTCGAAGCCTGTCACGAGGACGCTGGTCGGGAACCACTTCCTCAGTTCCTTGGTATCGTCGGGCCACCCCATGGTGGAGAAAGGCCACAGTGCGGAGGAGAACCAGGTGTCGAGAACATCTTCTTCCTGGTGCAGATCCGTGCTTCCACACTTGGAGCAGCAGTGGGGAGCCTCTTCCTCGACCATCAGGTTGCCGCACTTCTGACACGTCCAGGCGGGAATCCGGTGCCCCCACCAGATCTGACGGCTGATGCACCAGTCACGGATGGTGTCGAGCCAGTGATAATACGTCTTCAGCCAGCTGTCAGGAAGAAGCCTGGTTTCGGCCGGCATGGCAGCGCGGGCTTTCGGGGCCATCTTGGTGGTAGCCACGAACCACTGCTGGGAGACATGGGGTTCCACAACAGTATGACAGCGGTAGCAGTGCCCGACGGAGTGCACGAGAGGTTCGATTCCCACGAGATCTCCGGCTTCCTCAATATCCTTAATGATAGCCTCACGGCAGGCCTGCTTGGTGAGTCCGGCGTATTTTCCGGCCTCAGGCTTCATGATACCGTCTTCGTCGATGACCTGGATGAACTCGAGGTTGTGATTCTTGCCGAGAGCCCAGTCGTTATGGTCATGGCAGGGAGTGACCTTGAGGGCACCCGTGCCGAACTCACGATCGACATAGCGGTCCGCGATAATCGGAATATGACGGCCGCAGATAGGCACAATGGCGGTTTTTCCGACCAGATCCCTGTAGCGTTCATCATCGGGGTGCACGCAGATGGCGGTATCGCCCGGGATGGTCTCGGGACGGGTCGTGGCAATGACCACAGACTGATCGCTGTCGGCCAGGTGATAACGGATCTTCCAGAGGCTGCCCTTGACGTCGGTGTGTTCAACTTCGTCATCAGCAAGGGCCGTATGACAGCGGGAACACCAGTTGATGATGTATTTGCCGCGGTAGATAAGCCCGTCGCGGTACAGCTGGACGAAAACCTTGCGCACGGCGCGGGAAAGGCCCTCGTCCATGGTGAAGCGCAGACGCGTCCAGTCCACAGAGCAGCCCATGGCGTCAATCTGGTTGAGGATGCGGTTGCCGTATTCCTCGCGCCAGGCCCATACGCGCTCGATAAATTTCTCTCTTCCCAGATCCTGACGGCGCTTGCCTTCCTTGGCCAAGGCACGTTCCACGACGTTCTGCGTGGCGATGCCGGCATGATCCGTTCCCGGCACCCAGAGCACATTGCGCCCTTTCTGGCGGTAATGGCGGCAGAGGGAGTCAATGAGCGTCAGATTGAGGGCATGACCTATATGAAGGGCACCGGTGACGTTTGGCGGGGGAATGACAATCGAATAAGGATCGCCTGGGGCATCCGGATCGGGTGTGAAGGTTTTTTCGTCCCGCCAATGCTTGCGCCATTTTGTCTCGACGCCATGGGGATCGTAACCCTTGGGAAGCTCTTCTGACATCTTGCAATCTCCCTAATTGTCGAGGATAGTACCGGTATATGCTGAACACATCGCCCATTGCCGTGTTGTGGGATGACTCCCACATATGGGGACTCATGGCCCTGAGAGCCCTCAGGGACCTCGACTTCCCGGTACGGCTCCTTAAAGGTTCTGACATAGCCCAAGGGGCTCTTTTTCGCAAGCAAGGCTCTGCCGCCGGCCCTGCCGTCTCTCTGCTCGTCGTTCCGGGAGGTTCCGCCAGGCTCAAAGCCGAAGGTCTGGGGCCCGAAGGTCAGCAGGCTGTCCGGGACTTCGTGCAGGCCGGGGGCAGGTATCTCGGATTCTGCGGAGGAGCCGGTCTCGCCCTCTCCCACAATAAGGGACTCGGGCTCTGTCCCTGGGGCCGCGCCAGCTATCCGGAGCGCATTCTCCACCTCATTTCCGGACACGTCCGGGCAACGATCAGCCCGTCTCCTTTCACGCCCCGGTGGGACAGTCCTGAGGCATCGCTCCCCGTCTGGTGGCCGGGACGCTTTGGCAACATAGGCGGCGACGTGGACGTCCTCGCGCGCTACAAGGCGCCGGATACGGATTTCTGGATTGCCGATCTGCCGCTTTCCAGTGTCCCCAACCACGCCTTCAGGGACTGGCTTGCGCTTTACGGCGTCAACCTGTCCGCTGATTTTCTCACATCATCAGAACTCATCGTCCATGGCGGCTACGGCCGCGGAGAATATATACTCAGCTATTCGCACCTGGAAACGCCGGAGAGCCCCCAGGCAAACCAGTGGCTGTGCCACATTCTCTCGCTTTTCACGGGAGCCGTGCTGGAAGAGGGGGGTATTTCCCAGTGGAATCTCTTCTCCACTCCCCCGGCATCGGATTCTGCGCCGTCCGGCGTGGAGAAAGCCTTCCGGGATATGCTTGGTATCATGGAGCTTGCCATTGAGCACAGGCTCTTTTTCAAACGCACGAGCTGGCTCACCTGCTGGAAACCGGGGCTGCCGGGGATTATGTGCAATAATCTTCTGGCCTCTTTTCACGCAGCCCTTTCCCTGCCCCGGACAGGAGAAGCCCTGACATTCTGGGAGGAGCGGCGGAAGGAGTTCACGCAGCTGTGCGGCGAATTCTTCCCTGGCGCAGAAAGCTATCTTCTGGCCGCCCGGCTCGCCGAAACACTGCGCCCCACCATGCCGGGTGCCATCGACAAGGACAGTCTGATCCGGGAGCGGGACAGGCTGTTCGGGCATCCCATGGCGGGTGGAGGCGTGCTCGGCACCATACAGAGCCTCATCGACGAATATATCTACCTGTGCCACAGGCATTAAAAAAAGGATCCGGTTTCTGATAAACCGGATCCTTTTTTTCATTTCAGCAGAAGCGAACTTCCGCGGGGCATCAGAGTTTCTTTACTTCGGCATACCAGGCAGCGGCCTGCTCAAGCAGTCCGGCACTTCTGGCAGCGACTTCCTGGGGGTCCTTCATATAGCCGTCCATGAGCAGCGCCTCATCAAAGAGGGCCTGTACCATGGTGGTCAGGGTTTTGTCTCCGGCGTCAGCTTTGTAAATGCGCAGCAGACTGCGGAGCAGAGGATGATCCTTGTTGACCTCGAGGGTCTTCACCGGGATCTTGTCGTCCTTCTGCATGACCCGCATGAACTTGTCCATGGCCGACGTCATGCCGTCTTCGGACGACAGGCATGCGGCGCTGTCAGCGAGACGCGTTGAAACAGTGACGTCCTTGACCTTGTCCCCAAGGATTTCCTTCATGCGGCTGACAAGGCCGTCAAAGGATTTGGCGTCGTCTTCGGACAGGGGAGCTGCCTTGGGCGCGCCTTCATCCTTGTCGGCAAAATCCTTGAGATCCTTCTCGGAAGCACCCTCGATGGGTTTGAAGTCCCAGTCCTTGTACTTGCCGAGACCTTCCATGCAGAATTCATCCACAGGCTCGTAGAGGAAGAGCACCTCGATCTGCTTCTTCCGGAAGAGATCCATGTGCGGGTTCAGGAGGGCCGCCTCGCGGTTCGGGGCGGACACATACCAGAACGTCTTCTGGCCGGGCAAGGCCCTAGACATATACTCATCAAAGCTGCTGAGAGCCTTCTCGTCATCCAGCTTGGAGGTATTGAAACGCATCAGGCCGGCAATGCGTTCGCGGTTGGGGAAGTCCTGATAGCCGAGCTTGAAGATGCGGCCGTGATCCTCCCAGAACTTTTTGTAGACGTCGGGCTTTTCCTTGGCCAGCTTCTCGAGGTGGCCGAGGATCTGCTTCACTATGGTCTGATTAATCTTCCTGAGGACTCTGTTCTCCTGCAATGTTTCACGTGAAATATTGAGGGGCAGGTCCTCAGTGTCTACGACGCCTTTTATGAAGGCGAGATAGTCGGGAATCAGTTCCTTGTTGTGATGCTGGATGAGAATGCGGCGGGAGAAAAGATCGAGGCCCCAGTACTCATGATCCTGACCAAAATAATCGAGCCTGTTGTCAGGAATGTAGAGCAGCGCATTGAACTGCACGGGCAGGTCCACGCTGATGTGGAGATAGTCCAGGGGATCCTTGGAATCGTAGGTAAAGGACTTATAGAACTCCTTGTACTGCTCCGGCTTCACCTGGCTCTTGGGCTCACGCCACAGGGCTGTCTGCGTATTCACGTGCTCGCCGTCGACATAGACAGGGAAAGGAACAAAGGCGGAATGCTTGCGGATGATAGCCTCCACCCTGTACTTCTCGGCGAACTCCTCGGCATCGTCCTTGAGATAGACGACTATCTTCGTGCCGCGCTTCGGCTCCTCATCAGAGGATTCGGACAGGGTGTAGGATCCGAGACCGTCGCTCTCCCACATATGGGCCTTTCCGTCACCGCCAAAAGCGGGACGGGAAATGACGTCGACCTTCTTGGCTACCATGAACACGGAATAAAAGCCCACGCCGAAACGGCCGATGATCTGAGAGGCATCAGCCGGCCTGGCCTGGCCCTTGTCATCCGTGGTTTTTGACTGCGCGGCCAGCTGGGCGAGAAAATTCTCGGAGCCGGAACGGGCGATGATGCCGAGGTTGTCGGCAAGATCCTGTTCGGTCATGCCGATGCCGGTATCAGCGATGGTCAGGATCTTCTTGTCCTTGTCCAGTGTGATGCGGATTTCCAGGGGAAGATCGGATACAGACGGAGTCTCGCCCTTGCTCTGGCGGAAACGCAGTTTGTCCAGGGCGTCCGATGCGTTGCTGACAAGCTCTCTCAGGAAAATTTCTCTGTTCGTATACAGGGAGTTTGTCAGAATCTGGAGTACCTTGCGGACTTCTGCCTTGAACTCACAGGTCTTTTTCCCCGCTTCCGGGGTCTGAGTTTCCTCAGTCATGATATATCCTCCATCCCGGCGCCGGAGGGCGCCGGACAGTATTTTTACGCGATTCGCGGAAAGCCTGACTGAAATACATGAAAGCGTCTTTTCCGCGGTCTGGCAAAAAAATAAGTCCGGCGTGCCAAAGCGCAAGGGAGCCCCATCAAAAAGGTGTCCAGAAGGTTCCTTGTCATAGCTCTTATTTTATGATATTGATTCTCATTATTAGTTGTTGAGCCCTGTTTTTTTCTAGACCCCCCTGCGGCAGGCATGTATAACTTTGCCGCGGGCCGGCATGAACAAGGCCCCGCGGCACACAAACAGATACCGTTTGCTATATGCAGCCCCTCGGGATGGAGGGAGAACCGGCGGTATCCCATACGGAGGAAGGAAAAGATCATGGATGCAGTTCTGCTGTCCAGACTACAGTTCGCTGTCACTGTCTTTTTCCACTTCATCTTTGTGCCTCTGACACTGGGTCTTTCCGTCCTTATTGCCTGGATGGAAACACGCTACGTCAGGACCGGCGATGAAACCTGGTTAAGACACACGAAATTCTGGGGAAAACTTTTTCTCATCAACTTTACGCTGGGTGTCGTCACCGGCATCACCCTCGAATTCCAGTTTGGCACCAACTGGTCGCGCTATTCTGAATTTGTCGGCGATATCTTCGGCTCCCTGCTGGCCATCGAAGCCACTGTCGCGTTCTTCATGGAATCCACGTTCCTCGCGGTGTGGGTCTTCGGCTGGAAAAAACTGAGTGCCAAAGCCCACTGCATCTGCGGCTGGCTCGTGGTCATCGGCGGCAACCTGTCTGCCCTGTGGATTATTCTTGCCAACGGCTTCATGCAGAATCCCGTGGGCTTCGTTCTCCGCAACGGCAGGGCCGAGCTTGAGAGCTTCAGCGCCGTCATCTTCAACCCCTATGCCTGGGGCATGTTCGCCCATACTGTCATTACTGCCTGGCTGCTCGCCGGCTTCTTCGTCCTCGGCATTTCCGCCTGGCACATTCTGCGCGGAACCCACGCCGACTTCTTCCGCCGCTCTTTCCGGATGGCGGCGCCCTTTACCCTGATCATCGCTCTCCTGGCCGCCGTGTCCGGAGACATTCAGGGCAAGAACGTGAGCACCTATCAGCCCTCCAAGCTGGCTGCCATGGAAGGCCACTGGGAGACCACGGAATCAGCCCCCTTCTATCTTTTCGTGGTGCCCGGTGAAGACGGCAACAAAATTCAGGCCATCGGCGTGCCCGGCATCCTGAGCTTCCTTTCTTATGGCGACTTCAAACACGAGGTGAAAGGCCTCAATGATTTTGCCAAGCAGGATCGTCCGCCTGTCGTTCCCACTTTCTGGAGCTTCCGCATCATGGCCGCCTTCGGCGTCCTCTTCATTCTCGTTTCGCTCTGGGCCTTCTGGCTGCGCAAGAGAGAAGTCATCGATCCGAGACTGCTGAAACTGCTCGTCTGGTTCATTCCCCTGCCCTACTTTTCCATAGCGGCAGGCTGGGCCGTTGCCGAAATCGGCAGGCAGCCATGGATTGTCTTCAATCTCATGCGTACCTCTGACGCAGTCTCTCCCGTTTCCGCCACAGACATTGCCGTGACCCTCGCGGGCTTCATCATTGTCTACTCGCTACTCGGACTGCTCGATATCATTCTGCTCGTCAAGAACGCCCGCAAGGGGCCTGCTGAGGAGGCATAACTATGCTGGCAACCATATGGTTCATTCTCTGGTGCCTGCTCTGGGCCGTCTACTTCATTCTTGACGGATTCGACCTGGGGCTCGGCGCGCTCCTGCCTTTCGTTGCAAAGAACGAGGGCGAGCGCCGCGTCGTCTACAATGCGGCCGGCCCCTTCTGGGATGGCAACGAGGTCTGGCTCATCGCCGCCGGCGGCGTGACGTTTGCCGCCTTCCCCAAGACCTACGCGGTCATGTTTTCCGCGCTGTACCTTCCCCTCATCGTCCTTCTCTTCGCGCTCATCCTGCGTGCGGTTTCCTTTGAATTCCGCAACAAGATTGACCATCCGGCCTGGCGCGGACTCTGGGACACCATCCATTTCATCGTCAACCTTGCCGCCGCTGTCCTTCTGGGCGTGGCTTTCGCCAATCTTTTCAAGGGCATCCCTGTTGACGCCCAGGGCGTCTTCCACGGCAGCCTGCTTACGTTCCTCAATCTTTACGGCCTGGCCGGAGGCGTTTTTTTCCTGGCCATGTTCGCCCTGCACGGAGCTCTCTGGCTCTGCTTCAGGAGCAAGGACGCGCTTCAGGGAAGGGCTCTGTCCGCCGTGCTCGTTCTCTGGCCTGTCGTACTTGTCCTGCTCATAGCCTTCCTCGGTCTGACAGCCTTCTACACCAATACCTACGCCAACTTCCTGCACCATCCCTTCCTGCTCTTTATTCCGCTCGCGGCCCTCGTCGGCCTCTTCGGGATCAAGAAGATGGTGGCCTGCCAGAAGTTCCTGATGGCCTGGCTTTCCAGCGCCCTCTTCATCCTCGGCGTGACCTTCTTCGGTGTCCTTGGCATGTTCCCGGGCATGATCATCTCCTCCATCGATCCGGCAGCGACAGTGACCGCCTTCAACGGCTGTTCCTCCGACCTGACTCTCGAAATCATGCTGGTGGTCGCTCTGGTCATGGTGCCCATCGTCCTGCTTTACCAGTTCTGGGCCTACAGGCTCTTCTCTCACAAGCTTGACGCTGACACCATCGCCGACGAGGAACACGCTTACTAAAGCAGCTCCCCTCTCTAAAACCATAAAGAGGCGCGTCCCCTTTGGGGGCGCGCCTCTTTTCGTCTCTGCACAAAATCCGCATTCCAACTGAGAGGACGGGGAGGGGCCATCTGCCGGAGAAGGAAAGAACCATCCCTCTCCCCTTCAAAGGAGCTGCCGTGGCCAGATAACGCTGTTGCTTCTCCGGCCCCCCGGGCTGCGGCATCCACGGTGCGGGGCCAGCTCCCTGCAGAGGTTCCGGTCTGGGCCGGACATCCGGCTGGCCCCTCTTCCGCGCATTAAAAAGAGCCCTCAGCACAGCCAGAAAGAGGAAAGCCAGGCTGGCGGCGCTGACGCAGGTTGTGGGCCCGGAGAAAGTTCTCAGCAGAACAAAAAAGGCC
>ENA-OROK01000360-OROK01000360.1-human-gut-metagenome-genome-assembly--contig:-NODE-360-length-57321-cov-7.657336_pt1 | contig 57321 bp, 20 predicted proteins | sample MGYA00242127_ERZ509046 | MGnify/ENA primary metagenome ERZ509046 (study PRJEB26280, sample SAMEA2338728) | human gut metagenome | biome: human gut; feature: human-associated habitat; material: faeces... | reverse complement strand
ATATTAGAAAAGAAAGTATAGAAGAAAATGAACATGGATATTTAGCAACTAAAATAGGAAAATTAATTGGTTTTTTTAATTTGATTTTTGGAGAATTAAATGAAGAGGAAAAAGCAATATTAGAAGAAAAATTAATTCAAACATATAAAAAGAAAAATATTACATTTAATGACAAAACATTATATAAAAAAGGAAAATTTAAAACTACAAAAGATATGCCGATTTTGGAAGATTTATATAATAATTTCGATGATGAAAGAACAAGAAAATTTAAAGTTAAATTAATACCATTTATAAAGGGATCATTAAAATTTTTCAATAATTATACAAATATTGAATTAAATAAAAAATTAATTATTGCAGATGTTTATGAACTAGGTGAAGAAAATATGAAATATGGAATGTATTTATTTACTGAATTATTTTGGGATAAAATAAAAATAAATAGAAAAATAAAAAAGGCAATTTATTTAGATGAAATTTGGAGATTAATTGGAGTTACTTCAAATAAAGAAGTAGCAAAATTTATTTATAAAATATTTAAAACAATTAGAAAATATGGAGGAAGTAGTGTTGCAATTACTCAAGATATTTCTGATTTATTTAGTTTAGAAAATGGTACTTATGGAAAAAGTATTTTGAATAATTCTAGTATAAAAACATTTTTTTCTTTAGAAGAAGAAAATATTAAATTATTATCACAATATTCAAATTTGTCTGAAAAAGAAAAAATAGAAATAAAATCTTTGAGAAGGGGAGAATGTTTAAGTTTTGTTGGAGATGAACATATTTTAATTAATATTGAAGCAAATGATTTCGAAAAAGAAATAATTGAAGAAAAAAAGGAGGAATAAATGTGGAACTAAATAATGAAATTAATAATAATATTAATGTAGAAAAAAATAATTTTTTAAATAGTGTACTTGGAAAAACAATAAATACAGCAATAGATATTGGATTAAGAGCAATTTTACCAGATTTAATTGAAAATCAAGTTATTGATATAAAAAATGCATTATTACAAAATGGATTAAAATCAGGAATTGATACTGCAGTTAATTCAGCAATTAATTTAGGGAAAAGTGCTGTTGGAATTGTTACAGGAAATTTTGAAAATATGGATCAAGTAAGAATGGCAGTAGGAAATGGTGGAATTGTAGATACTGTATCAAATGTGTTAGACAAGGCAATAAATAATACATATAAAAAAGGATATATCGATAAAACAGTAACATCTATAATAAAAAACGGAAAAAATGTTTTATTGAATAATATTTCAAATAATATAAAAAGTGAATTAGATCAACAAACTAATTCGGTTGAAAAATTGGAAAAATATATTAATAATTGGAAAGAATATTATAACAAAGAAGATTTTGAAGGAATGACAAAAGAATATAATAAAATAAAAACACAATTAAATAAAGTTGTTCCTCTTGAAAATATTTTGAAAGAAACAAGAAAAGTAGAAACACTTCATGAATTAATTAAAAATAATGGACAAAATTTTAATATTACAGAATTAGAAAAAAATGCAATAGAAAATCTTGCCCAATAAATTTATTTTTTATTTTCTTCAAATAATTTTTTACAAAAATCATTTGAACACATAACGACATGATAGATAAAATCAGAAGTTATATTATTAGAATTTATAGTTAGTATATTATTTATTTTTTCTATGGTATTATTTTTTGAATCTTTTCCAAATAATAAATAATCTGCAGAAACTCCAGTATATTTTATAACTTTTTTTAAAGTTTTTACGCTTAGAGCTCTTTCACCACGTTCTATTTGACCTAGAAAAGAATCAGTAATATCAATTTTTTCTGAAAATTTTTCTCTTGTCATTTGCATTTCTTCTCTTATACTTCGTAATCTTTCTCCGATATCGATATTATCTTGATTAAATTGCATATACTCACCTCAAATTTTTTTTTTACATTATATAGCAAAAAATTATAGCAGATAATATGCAAAAAGTGTATATTTATTGCACTCAAACAATAAACGCAGCATAAATTATTTAAATGAATAAAAATAGAAGAAAATATTCATGAGGAATATTATAAAAGATTAAAAAATATAGAAGAAAAAAATGAGGAAGAAAGATGGAATAAATTTCATAATTAATAGTATGAAAAATAGAATAAAAAACTAAAATAATTCGCTAAAAGCCTTGCAAAATAAGGATTAGTATAATATAATACATTTGTAAAAGTAAAAAAGAAAGAGGTAGAAAACATGGAAGAACGACAAGATGGAAATGTAATACAAAGGGATATTGAAAAAGAGATGAGAACTGCCTATATTGACTATGCAATGAGTGTAATTGTATCAAGGGCATTGCCAGATGTAAGAGATGGTTTGAAACCAGTACATAGAAGAATTTTATATGCAATGCATGAAGATGGAATTACATCAGACAAGCCATACAGGAAATGTGCAAATACAGTTGGTTCTGTATTAGGAAGATACCATCCACATGGAGATGCTTCTGTTTATGATGCTATGGTAAGAATGGCACAAGACTTCTCAATGAGATATATGTTAATTGATGGACATGGTAATTTTGGATCTATAGATGGCGATGGAGCTGCAGCAATGAGGTATACAGAAGCAAGAATGTCAAAAATAGCTGAGCAAATGTTAGTAGATATTGAAAAAAACACAGTAGATTTTATGCCAAACTATGATGATAGATTACAAGAGCCAAAAGTATTACCTGCTAAAGTTCCTGCATTATTAATAAATGGTTCATCAGGTATTGCCGTAGGTATGGCAACAAATATACCACCACATAATTTAACTGAAGTAATAAATGGAATTATTAAAATTATAGATGATGATAATGTAACAGATGATGATTTAATAAAAATTATAAAAGGTCCTGATTTCCCAACAGGGGGATTAATATTAGGATTAGAAGGAATTAAAGAAGCTTATAAAACAGGAAAAGGCAAAATTATAATGAGAGCAGAAGCTGAAATAGAGGAAATGAGTGGAAATAAACAAAGAATTATTGTTTCATCATTACCATATCAAGTAAATAAGGCTCGTTTAATTGAAAATATTGCCAGATTAACAAGAGAAAAAAGAATTGAAGGTATTTCAGAATTACGTGATGAGTCTGATAGAAAAGATAAAGTTAGAATCGTAATGGAATTAAAGAGAGATGCAAATCCTCAAGTTGTATTAAATCAATTATATAAAAATACTCAAATGCAAGACACATTTGGTGTAATAATGTTAGCATTAGTAAATGATGAACCCAAAATTTTAACTTTAAGACAATGTTTAGATTGTTACATAGATCATAGAAAAACAGTAATTTTACGTAGAACTCAATTCGACTTAGATAAAGCACTTGCAAGAGCACATATATTAGAAGGATTAAGAATAGCAATTGATAATATTGATGAAGTAATTGCAATTATTCGTAGTTCATATGATGATGCTAAAGAAAGATTAATGAAAAGATTTGGATTAACTGATATTCAAGCACAAGCAATTCTTGATATGAGATTAAAAACATTATCAGGATTACAACGTGAAAAGATTGAAGAAGAATATAAACAGTTGATGGAATTAATTGAACATTTAAGAGCGATTTTAAATAGTGAAAAATTAGTATTTGATATTATCAAAGAAGAACTTATTGAGGTTAAAGACAAATTTGGAGATGATAGAAAAACTAAAATTGTTGCTGCTGAAGGTGAAATTGATATTGATGATTTAATTAAAGAAGAACAATCTGTTATTGCTTTAACTCATTTTGGATATATCAAGAGAATGCCAATAGATACATATAGAAGCCAAAAACGTGGAGGAAAGGGCATTACAGGAATTGCAACAAGAGAAGAAGACTTTGTAAAACAAATCTTTACAGCTTCAACACATGATACAATATTATTCTTTACTAATAAAGGAAAATTATATAAGTTAAGAGGATATGAAGTTCCAGAAGCAGGTAGAACTGCTAGGGGAACAGCAATTGTAAACTTGTTAAGTTTAGATGCTGGTGAAAAAGTTTCTGCAGTTATACCAATTCAAAATTTTGCTGAAGGAAAATATTTATTAATGGCTACAAAACGTGGTTTAATAAAGAAAACAGCTTTAGCTGAATATAATTCTGCACGTAAAACAGGATTACAAGGAATTACATTAAAAGAAGATGATGAATTAATCGCTGTTAGATTAACAGATGGTGAAGACAATGTAGTTCTTGTTACAAGAAATGGTATGTGTATTACATTTGATGAAAAAGATGTACGTCCAATCGGAAGGGTCTCTCAAGGTGTTATTGGAATAAGACTTGATGAAGATGATGAGGTAATTGGAATGGAATCAATAATAGCTGGTGGAAAAGCAACTTTACTTGCAATTACTGAAAATGGATTTGGAAAGAGAACAGAATTAGATGAATATAGAGTACAAATTCGAGGAGGAAAAGGAGTTGTAACATATAAAATAACTTCAAAAACTGGTAAATTAGTAGGAGCAAGAATTACAACAAATGATGAAGATGTAATGCTTATAACAGATAAAGGTACTATTATTAGATTAAAGGTTAAAGATATTAGTGTATTAGGCCGTCCAACACAAGGTGTTACTCTAATGAGAACAACAGATGGTGGAAAGGTAGTAAGTATTGAAACATTAACACCAGAAATAGCAGAAGTAGAAGAAAATTAATAAAATAAAAAGAGACCTATATGATGGTCTCTTTTTTGTAGAAAATTTTATATAAAAAAGCAAGATAAATAGGTTTATTTTTGCTTTTTTGGCTAAATTTAATTAATGCTTTGGTTTTAGTCTTAAATCATCGCCGAAAAAATAGTAAATATCGTAAAATCCAGCAATTCTTGAACCAATGCGTTCTTCATAATTTTTAAATATATTATTAATATTTAAATTTGTAGAAATAATTGTTTTAGTAACATGATTACTTAAATTTAATAATCGTGTATTTAATATAGTAAATAATTCACTTAATTTCATACTATTTAAACATTCTGTTCCAAGATCATCAATAATTAATAAATCAGATTCTAAAACATTTTTATAAAAATCATCTTGATTAGATGTTTTATATTTATTCATTTTTTTATCAATAACAGTTTCGAGTAAAACAGGAGCTGTCTGATAAAGTACGTTTTTTCCATTTTTAATTAATTCATTTGCAACACAATTGCTCATAAAAGTTTTTCCGAGCCCTGTATTGCCAGTAAATAATAAATTATGTGTTTCTGGATTGTCAAAATTTTTAACAAATTCAATACATTTTGTTTTTATTGTAATAATATTTTGTCGTGGTGAAATATTTAATCTATATTTTTCAGGTTCGATTTTATCTGAAAAAATATTAGGATTAAATGTTTCAAAATTTTCTTTGCTTAAATTTGAAATATTAGATTTATTATAAGATATATCTAATAATTTTTGTTTTAAACAAGGACATAAAGTAGAAGCTGAATTTTCTGTTTGGATATATCCAGTATCTTTACAAAGCTTGCATTCATAATTAGGTTCTAAATAATCATCTGAAATATTATTTTCTTTTAATATATTTTCTTTTTCTTTTTTCAATTCATCAGCTTTTTTATTTAAAGTATTTAAAGAAGTTGTAGAACCCATTAAAATATTTTTTGCTGTATTTATTGCAAAATTATTTAATTCATCTTCAATTTCTTGAAGTCTAGGAAGTTTTTTGTAAAGTTCTGCTTTTCTAGCATCTAAATCAAGTTCAGCTTTTAATTTTTTTTTATCATATTCTGATAAAAGTTCTGATAAGATTTCGTTAGACATTTATATCTCCTTCTATATTAGAAAAGCCTGAATATGAATCTGCTGAAATTTTAGGTTCTTCTGTATTCATTCCAGAATTAGCATATAAAAAGGCTAAATTATCATATTGCCTTTGATCAAAAGATGCTTTAGCAACTTGCTTTTCTAATTGTTTTGTATCTTTCTTTTGTTTGTTTCGTTGCTCTATAAATGCAATAATTTCATTTGGTGTTTTTAAATTTCTATCATGCCAATCAGTAATAATATTATTAAAATATTCAAAAGTTGGATTTGATTTGAATACGGTTCTTTTTAAAGCGATCTCAATAATATTAAGATCATAACCGAAATCAATAACCCATTTTTCAATATAAGCTTCTTCATATTGTGTAAGAGTATTTTTTCCAAGTTTTTTTGCAATTGTTTTCTTTATTTTAACTAATTTTTCTTGTTTTTGATAATATAAATCCAAATCATTCCAAGACTGAATTCTATTGCTTCCCCAAGCTTCAGCTACTGTTTGAACATATTTTTTGTGTAAAGCGGAACGCTTAAAACAATAATCAAAAAGAGCTATCATAACTTGGTCATCAAAATTATATTTAGTGAACCATAAATCAATATCATTATACCATGAAGGTCCCATAATTCCTTGGAAATAAGCATTATTGATATGGTCAATAACTTTTGCTCGAGCTTTGTTTTTTGCTATATCTGCAACTTTTTCAGGAGAAGCTGTTAGATTTGGTTTATATAATTTATGAAGTGTTATTTCTTGTAAATTTGTTACAATATAACCAGTTTCTTTTTTTGTAATTAAAGATTCAGATTCTAAGTATGCAATAGCGTCATTAATTTCTTTTAATGGTAATGCTAATTTTCTTGACATATCATTTAATTTTATATCTTTGTTATATTTTGATAAAAATATCATATAAAGATAGACTTTTACACATGTTGCTGGCATTTGTGACAAATATTCTGCAAAAAAGATGTCTGGTACAACTGTTTCAGAGAATAATAATGGCAATTCTGGTTGTTCTAACTTCATTTTACGTCCTCCTCCCAAAAAGAATAATTTTTTTATAAACTATGTAGAATTATATCATGTTAGAAAATAAAATCAAGTGTAAAAAAAGAAAAAATTAATATTTTTTAAACAAATATATTTTTGGCTTTATTAAGAATTTTATAATGTATTTTAATACATATATTACTGGTTCACCATTAAAACCTATAATGCTAAAAAGGGTAAATGGAAAACAGAAAGAAATTAATAAAAATATTTTAATACTCCAGTTTTTTAAAAATAAGTGTAAAATTAAAAATGATATTCCATAAATAATTAAATTAAAAAATGCAGTGGAATAATCAATAATTCCTAGTAATTTATTCTTGAAATTATAATTCTGTGGAAAAATAAATTTCATAAGCACCTCCAACTTTATTTTTTTAGAAAGTTTTCCACATTTTGAGAGAAAGTTGTGGAAACTCCTCCGAGAAAATCACGTGCAAAAGAATTAGCTTTTATTAAAGCGTAAATTGCACCAATGTATATAAATTTTATCATTAAATTATTAGAAGAATAATTCATAGAAAATAAAATTAAAAGGACAAGAGAAACTATAATTTGTATAAATAATAATGAAAAAAGGTTACGGATCCAACTTTTAAAGAACCATGAAGTATTTTCTAAAATCAATGACAAAATAGCAAAAGGAGTAAGTAATATAAAAATTTTAAGCATTACATATCTAAAAGAATATGTAAAAACTAAATTTAATAAAGAGACCGAAAGTGAGGCTTTTAATATTCCATCTAAAGAGAAAATATCAGAAGAGATGTCTAATAATTTTGAATTATTTATTTCGACTATTAATTGGGCAAAGCAAATATTTTTGTGAAATAAATCTTCACCAATTCCTCTAATTGCAAGAGTAATATTAGATACAATATCTAAGGATTGGCCGATTAAAAAATAGGAACAATTAATACAAATACCGAAAATAATTGATTTAATAATAAATTGATGAGGCTTTTCAATAGGAGAATAGGTAAAATGAGAGAAGAGATATTTTATTGCATAAAAAATTAAAAAGCCAAAAAGTAAAGCATTAGAAATTAATAGAATTCCATTAGATGCAGAAGTTCCTAAAATTTTTTCAAAAAAAGAATCATGTATAATATCTGAACTTATAAATGTAATATCATCAAGGACATCATAGACATTTGTATCAATTGAGGAAAAAAGATTTCCTAAAATTGTATTAATAGATTCCATTATAATAGTTGTAATGTTTGAATTATTTTCCATTTAATCACCTAACCAACTAAAGACTGGATTGCAGATAAAATAAGATCAATTGCTAAAATAAAAGCATAAGAGAAAAGAGAACCAGTAATTAGTTTTTTTCCTGTTCGTATTTTTTCTTCATCACCGAAACTAAATTTTCTCATTAAAGCTCCAGAGCAAACAGCAACAGCTGCAGCAGGAGTAGAAATTTTTATAATCCAACTTTCAATGTTTTCAAAAGCACTATTAAGTTTATTTACTAATTTGGGCGTGGCACCGAAAACAGTTGTAGATAAAATAATTATAAGATATATAGTTAAAATAATTGTAAATGTTATTTTTTTCATAAAATCATCCTTTCTTAAAATATGGAAACATTTTCAATTTTGTGGGTTTAAAAATTTGAGAACCATCAGACAAAAAAGTGAGAGCAGAAAATGTTTCCAAGCTTTGCGTAAAAAAATTAGTATCATAAATAAAATCTTTTTGGGTGTAAGTATTAATGCTCTCTGTAATACTTGAGTTTTGAGAATTTAAAGAATTTGTAATATAACTAAATTTGGTTTCTTTAGCATTTTCAGAAATACTTTTAGATAAGTATTGTTTATTTTCTTTTCCTAGCTGTTTTTGAGCTTCTTCTATTGTAAAAATATCGTCAGTTCTGAACCAAATTTTATTAATTAAATTTTGACAGATAACTCTTACGGCAGTCTCATCTTTTAAAGTATTTTTTAAAGATGAGTAACTTTGAGTTGAAACAATATTAATACATTTTGCCTCACGACTAAGAGCGAAAAAATCTGCATCTGTTTTTGTAACATATTCTGCATATTCATCACATATGAAGGCTGATGGAGCAGATTTGGAATTTGATAAGCGATACATTATTTCTGATTGAAAATCTAATTTTAAATAAGTTGCAATAATTTTGGAGAGATTTTTATATTCTGCAATATTCATATTTAAAACAACAATGTTTCCTTTTTGTAACATAGAATTAAAACCTTTAAAATTCAAATCTTTTTTGGCTGGGCAAAATACTTTTGAAACATTATAATCAGAAACAAAAATATTTGTAATACGAGAAATTTCAGATTTTAAGATTGCTAAAGTACGCGAATCTAGTGAATTAAATTCTTTTTGAAAAAAGTCTAAGGCAGAGTTTAATTCGTAAATTTCTTTATATGAAAATTTTGATTGACAAAATAAATTTTTTAAAATATCTATTTTGGATTTATAGTAGTTAGGTTCTGTAATTAATTTATGAAGTTCAATAAAAGTGACATATCCGTTATTATATAATCTACAAAGTTTTATACATTCTGCAAGAATCTGTTCAGCTTTATCAAGCCAAAATGATTCAGTGTTATTTTCAGAAAAAAGTAATAAAATAGTTTTTAATCTATTAGCTAATACAATAGGATTCAGATTTGGCTTGTGGAGTGGATTGTATCTTATATGAGAATTTAATCCAATTTCAATTAAATCTTTTTCTAAATGATATTTATAAGCTAAATTTTTTACGTGCTTGAAATAATTACCTTTTACATCTAATATTAAAATACCTATTTTTTTATCTGGATTTTGAGAATTGAATTTTATTAGTTGTTCGGTAAATGGGTACATAGCTGAACTTGTTTTTCCTGTACCTATTGTACCAGTTATTAAAAAATTCTGATATAATCCTGCTTCTGGAATATAAATAGATTGATTGTTTTCTAAATTCTTACCTATTAATAATTTTAAATTGGAATCTGATTGAATTGCTGAAATAGTGTGAGCTGGATTGGTTTTAGAAGTATTTTCAAAAATTTTAAATCTTATAATTAATGAATTTATTATAATAAAACTTGAAAATGTGTAAAAAAATATAAAGCTAATTTTTAAAAAATTCCAAAGAGAAGAATTATTGTAGCAAATGTCAAAAGGATGAAATCCTAATGTAACAACTATTTCTTTTGCATTATACAAAGGTAAAAAAAGTTGGTAAGAGCAAAAAAGTAACAGTATTAAACAGGTGAGAGTGAAAATAAAACGCCTCATCTTTAAACCTCCTATGAATTTTGATTTTGTTTGATTTTTAATTTTGAACCTTGTAAATTATGAAATAATTTTATATCAAAAAATGTATAAATTGAATATAAAGTAATTAAAACACTAATAATATATAAGATAAAAAAGATATTTATTAATGAATTTAATGTCATAATAAAAAGTATCACCGCCTTGTTTGACTTATTCGATAAACATAATATAACAAATTTTTAATTTTGTCTATACTTTTTTGAAAATTTATGATAAAATATTTATGACAATAAAATTTAGGAGGGAAAAAATGAAATTTAATAAAGATACAAAAATTGGTGAAATTTTACAAGTTGCACCAGAAAAAGCAGAAATTTTAATTGACTGCGGAATGCATTGTATAGGTTGTCCTGCATCACAAATGGAAACATTAGAAGAAGCTTGTGAAGTGCATGGAATAGATGTAGAAGAAGTAATAGAAAAACTAAATGCATAAAAAATTTAAAAAATTTGAAATTTTTTTAAAAAATGTATTGACAATTGCAAAAAAATGATGTATTATAAGTAAGCGTTGTGCAATACATGCATACGGGCTATTAGCTCAGGTGGTAGAGCACTTGACTTTTAATCAAGTTGTCCCGCGTTCGAGTCGCGGATAGCTCACCAAAATAAGAATTCTAATTTGAAATATAATTAGAATTCTGTCATTATGGCCCCGTGGTCAAGCGGTTAAGACACCGCCCTTTCACGGCGGAGTCATGGGTTCGATTCCCGTCGGGGTCACCACGATGCCACTTTAGCTCAGCTGGCCAGAGCACCGCACTTGTAATGCGGGGGTCCCCAGTTCGAATCTGGGAAGTGGCTCCAAATTGTCAGTAGTTTTGCGAATAAGCTTAATTACTGGCTTTTTTTGTGCTTATATAAAAAATGTGTTATAATGTATATATAAAATAGGAGGAAAAAAATATGGTAATATTAATAACTGGTGCATCAAGGGGGATTGGCAGAGAAATTGCAATAACATTATCAAAAGAAGGACATAAAATAATTGCAAATTATAATAAATCAGAAGAACAGGCTAAAGAATTGGAAAAACAAAATACTAATATAGAAATTTTTAAGGCAGATGTATCTAAAAGAAATGAAGTACAAAATATGGTACAAGAAATAATAAAAAAATATGGAAAAATAGATGTATTAATAAATAATGCAGGAATATCAGAAAATAAATTGTTTACAAATGTTACAGATGAAGATTGGAATAGAATGATAAATACAAATTTATATTCAGCATTTTGTGTTAGCCAAGAAGTAATTCCATATATGATACACGAAAAAAATGGATGTATTATAAATATTTCTTCTGTTTGGGGAATAGTTGGCTCATCTTGTGAAACTATATACTCAATTGCGAAAGCTGGAATTGATGGAATGACTAAATCTTTGGCAAAAGAATTGGGACCATCAAATATAAGGGTGAATTCTATTGCACCAGGAATAATTGATACAGAAATGAATAAAAATTTAACTGATGAAGATATTAAAAATATAAAAGAAGAAATTCCATTAGAGAAAATTGGAAAGAAAATAGATATTGCGAGATGCATAATGTGGCTTATAAATGATGAATATACTACGGGACAAGTGATTTCGATTAATGGTGGATGGGTTATTACATAAATAAAAAAGCAGATCTTAAAAATCTGCTTTAATTTTATTCTTCATTTGAAGCTTTTTTTCTATAATTACCAGATATTAATTTTGGTAAATAAGTAATAACTTTATAAATTGCTAAACGCACTTTTTTACTCCAAAGATATGATTTTCTTAATTTTCTTGCAGAACCTAAAGAAACAGGCTCATCATCTAAAACAACTAATTCAACTGGCTTTTTTTCAATTTGGAAAATATAATTAGCTCCGCCATTATTATCCCATTCATTTTTTTCATTAAAGAAACAGAAATTAAATGTCTCACTTGAAATAAGCTCAACTTCTGTTTGAAAGCCAAGTTCTGTTTTTTCCATTTTTACATCTTTTACATTATCCCAATTAGCTCCAAATCCGTAATGAAAAAATACTTCTTCAGAAGCATCTTGAAAAAATTTTCCTGTATATGAAATTTTTACTTTGCTATTTTCAACTAATTTGTCAGTGTTGAAAAATATGTTTTTTACTAATTCCATTCTAAAAATCTCCTTCATCTTTTGTTGAACCTATTATATTATTAAATTTTACAATATTCAAGTATTTTTTCGAAAAAAGTCAAAAAAAATAATAAAAAAGTAAAAAAAATTTGAAAAGTAATAAAAAAAAGCAAAAAACATATATATTATTAAGAAATTTCTTAAAAAAAATTGTCAAATTTATGAAATTGTGGTATTATATAATAAGAGATAAAAGGAGAAAAAATATGGTAGAAGAAAAAAATAATCCAAATGAACCAAAAAATAGTGGTGTAGCGCTGTTAGATAAAGAAGAGGTTAAAGAAGAAAATAAAGAAAAAAATTCAACTATAGAGGAAGATATAGAAATTAAAGAAGATACAGATACTGGAAAAGGTGAAGAAGAAAATATTCAACAAACAGATAAAAAGAGTAAAGTTGGTATTATTATTTTTATAGTATCAATTGTAATTGTACTTCTTGGTGTATCTTCTACAATTTTTGCGATTATAAATTCTAATAGTACAAAAATTGTAAAAGGAGTAGCAATTGGTCCTATAGATGTATCAAACCTCACAATAGAAGAGGCAAAAGATAAATTAGAAAAAGTATATACAAGCAAGGCTGATAAACAAATATATTTAGAGTATGGTGAATTTGAGACATCAATTACATATGAGGCATTGGAAGTTGAATATCAAATAGATAATGCAATTCAAGATGCTTACGATATAGGAAGAAGTGGAAATTTATTTGCAGATAATTTTACAATTATAAATACAATGATAAATGGGGCAGATGTGAAGTTAGAAGCATCAATAGACCAAGATATGTTAGACCAAATATCTCAAAATATTGACAATAGTATAGAAGGTGCAATTGTTCAGTCAAGCTATTATATAGAAGATGACAAATTAATAATAACTTCAGGAAAAGAAGGAAAAAAGGTTGATGAAAAACAGTTAATTAAAGACATATATGGAGTAATTGACACAAATACAGAAGATGAACAGAAAATAAATATACCTGTGCTAGATGCTAAACCAGAAGAAATAGACATTGATAAAATTCATGATGAAGTATACAAACAGGTAAAAGATGCATATTATACAAATGATCCATTTACAATATATCCAGAAGAAAAAGGAATAGATTTTGACGTAAATGCTGCAAAATCTATGATACAAGAACCAAAAGAAGAATATCAAATAGACTTGATTATTACACAACCAACGAAAACAACAAAAGATATAGGAACAGAAGTTTTTCCAGATTTACTAGGAGAATGTAAAACAAATTATCAAGCAAGTAATAAAAATAGAACAACAAATTTAATATTAGCTTCAAATAAGATAAATGGAACAGTATTACTTCCAAATGAAGAGTTTTCATATAATAAGGTTGTTGGAGAAAGAACAATAGCTGCGGGATATAAGTCAGCAGCAACATTTTCAAATGGAAAAGTAGTTGATGGTTTAGGCGGAGGAATTTGCCAAATATCATCTACATTATATGATGCAGTAGTTTTTGCAAACTTAAAAGTAACAACAAGAAGAAATCATCAATTTGTTACATCATATTTACCAGCAGGAAAAGATGCAACAGTTGTATGGGGGTCACAAGACTTTAAGTTTGTAAATACACGAAAATACCCAATACGACTTACAGCCACTGTTGAAGGTGGAATTGCTACAATTCAGGTTTGGGGTGTAAAAGAAGAAGTAGAATATGATATTTCAATTGAGACAAAAAAGATTGCAACAATCAATCCTACAACACAATATGTGCAAGATCCAAGTTTGCCAGTTGGTCAACAAAAAGTAGTTCAAGCAGGAAGTACAGGAAGAAAAGTAGAAGCATATAAAGTAACAAAATTAAATGGTCAAGTAATTTCAACAACATTATTATCTAAAGATACTTATAATGCAATGCAAAGAATAGTGCATGTTGGAACAGGAGAATAAAATATAAAAGATGGAGGAGAAAAAAATGGAGAAAAGAGCGCTAAAAAAGATATTAGTAATTTTAATGATACTAATGATAATTTCAACAGACTTTTTTGTGCTAGGATCAAATTTAGTTAGTTATGCAGTAGAAAATAATAATGCAACTAATAATAAGAACATTGAATTTTCTGCATATTTTAAAGATTCTAATGGTAACAAAACAGAAAAATTGTCAACAAGTATTAAAGCAGAAAATTTAAAATTGTATGCTGAAATTGTAGTAAAAAATGATGGATATTTTAATGGAGAATTAGAATTACAAAATAGCAATTTTAATTTGAAAAATAATATTATATCTAATTGGGTAGAAAGCATACAAGGAAATAAGGTAAAATTAAGACAAATTAATGCTGGAGATTCAGCAGTAATAGAATTAGATGTAGAACCAGTTATTGCAGATTCTATGGATGCAGATATGCTAATGAAAGCATCTGATTTAAAATTAACAGGTAAATATATGGAAACATCTTATAAAGGATTAAGTATAGATTCAGTAAAAGCTGTTAATTTAAATTTACAAGCAGATTCTAGTGCTTCAGCAGAATTAAAAACAGAAATTATTACAAATAAGATATTTTCAATTGATGGGAAAGATAAAAGAGTTGTTCAATTAGCAATAAAATCAAGACTAACAGATAACCAATATCCAATAAAACAAACAACAATAAATGTTGTTGCACCAAAATTGAGTGAAAAATTACCAGAATCAATTGAAGTATTATCTTTAGGAACAATGGCAACAAATGGTGGAGCAGAATTTACAGATAAAGATTGGGAAAACAAAGATGGTAATGTAACAATTACATTAAAAAATACAGATAGCACAATAAAATGGACTAAAAATTCATATGATGAATTAGTAGTAACATTTATATATGCATCAGATGTAGATGCTAATAAAGTAGAAATTACAACAAATTCAGAAATTACAATACATAATTCTGGAACAAAATATACTGCAAAATATATGAAAGGGATTGAAAATCAAGAACCAAATGGATTGATAACTACTTCATCAAACATGACATCAGCAGAATTATTTAAAGGTCAATTAAATTCTAATAATGAAACTGAATATAATTCTGTAACAGGATTAAGAATAACAAATTCAAAAATCCCAGAAAAAATAGAAATAACAGAAGGTCCAGATACATTAGTAACTACAAGTGGAGAAATAGCTGTTAACACAAAATATGTAAAAACAGAAATTAATAAAGCAAAAATGTTAGAAATTTTTGGACAAGATGGAAGTATTACATTAAAAAATGGTGAAATTTCAAAAGTAATTAATAAAGATTCAGAAACAGATAAAGATGGAAATATAGTTGTTGAATATAATGTTATAAGAAGTGGTTTAACAATAACAACAAGCAAACCACAAAAAGCAGGAGTAATAGAGTTTAAACATACAAAAGCAATAATGGAAACCTCATTTACAAGTGCACAATTAGAAGCAATTAAAGAGTTAAAAACAAAAAATACAGTAAAAGCTACAAATACAACAGCTCAAACAATCGTTGAAAACTCAAGTGAATCTACTCTAAAAATTAATGGAACAGTTTCAAGAGCAGAATTTACTGTAAATAAAGATGCATTATCAACAATGACTACAAATACAAATGTAATTATTGGTGTAAAATTAATTACATCAGATGTAAAATATGATTTATTTAAAAATCCAGTTATCAGAATTCAATTACCATCATCTGTAGAAGATGTTAAGATAAATGGAAAGACAAGTACATTATATGCAGAAGAATTTGATGTAAATACAAGTTATGACAAAACAAATAAAATTATTACAATTAAATTAAATGGAGAACAAGTAAGTTATCCAGAAACAGCTGCAACTCAAGCATATTTACAATTAAATTTAGATATTAAATTATCAGAATTAGCACCAAGCAAAAAAGATAAATTTGTTATGACATATACAAATGAAAACGCAACAGAATATTATGGTGGTACAATAGATGTAGGAACTGTAGAAAAAGAAGTTGAAATATCTTCACCAGGTGGATTAGTGGTAAGACATGATTCTACAACATATAATATTACAGGAATTAAAGGAATTAGTGAAGATTCACAATTAGTACAAATAAAAAATGAAGATGCTGGAAAAGAAATAAAATTTGATATTTCTTTAATAAATAATACAGGTGTAAATGCTAAAAATGTTAAAATATTAGGAAAATTACCAACAGCAGAATTAAAAACAACATTGCAAGGCATAACAACAAATAGCAAAGTTTATTATAGTGAAAATGCAAAAGCAACAGCTAATTTAGATAAAGCTTCAAATGGATGGACAGCTACGGAATTAGCTAATGCAAAATCATTCTTAATTATTGTAGATACATTAAATGCACAAAGTAATTATACAGCATCATATAGTATAAAATTACCAGATACATTGGTAAAAGATGCAATAGGATATGCAGAATATAAAGTAGTTTATGATACAGATAGTGAATTAAATGCTGAAATCGATTCTGTAAAAATTGGATTTGCAACACCAACTGAAATAAAAATTGAAACAGGAATATCAGCTCAAGTTGGAAATGATAAATTAAACAATGGAGATTCAATAAAAGCAGGAGAAGTTATTAAATATACAATGACAGTAAAAAATAATGGTGCACAAGAAATTAAAAATATTCAATTAAAATCAATTGTACCAGAAGGAACTGTTTTTGTAGAACCAGTAGAAAATTATCAACATTCAGGAAAAACATATTATAATGAAAGAACAGATATAAAAGAAGTATCAACAACAATTGATGTACTTGCAGCAGGTGATACGTATACTCAAACATATGAGGTTAGAGCAAAATCAGATATAACTTCTGATAAAACAATAACAAATAAAACAATTGCAACAGTAGATGGTACAAGTGTTCAAAGTGAAGAATTAACAAACAAAATAGTTGCTTCAAATTTGAGAGTAACAATAAAGAAATTAGTAGAAGAGAATAATGCTACAGTTTCTGGTGGTACAATGGAATACTTAGTTGTAGTAGAAAATATAACAGATAAAGAAGTATCAAACTTACAAATGCAATTAATAAGTACAAACTTTAAAATTACACATATATCAGATGAAAACGATTTGTACTTAACTGGAGATTCAATCCCAGAAAAAATTAGCATAAGTAAAATAGCATCAAAAGAAAGTGCAATATTAAAAATAGAAGGAAATACAATTGAAAATACAGAAGAAGTTACGGCTATGGCTGTTGTAACAGATTCTAATGGAAATAGCTATAGATCAAATAAATGTGTAGATACGTTACAAAAAATTGATGCAAAAATATCTCTAACAAGCCCTCAAAATAAAGCTTATATAAGAGAGGGAGATACTGTAGAATATAATATAGTTGTAGAAAATACAGGAAACATTAAAGAAAATATTGAAGTTGTAGATAATATACCAGAAAATTTAGAGATACAAACAGTATATGTAAATAATGAAATTGTAATGCAAACATCAGAAATTGCAAAAACAGATACATATATTTCAAAAATTTCAAATAAACTTTCATATAAAGTAGATGTAGATGCTGGAAATAAAGCTACAATGACAATTATTACAAAAGTAAAAAATATAACAGAAGATATTGATGCAAAAACAATAACAAATAAAGCAGAAGCAAAAGTATATCAAATGACTAAAGCAACATCTGAAGAAGTAACACATATATTAAAAGTAACTGCTGAAAATATTAAGAATGTAATCAATGGTAAGGCATGGTTAGACAAAAATATGAATGGAGCCAAAGATATTGATGAAAGTTCATTAGAAGAAATTACAGTAAGAATTTATAATGTAGATACAAATGACTATTTAAAAGATAGTAATGGAATGGTTGTTGAAACCAAAACTAATGATAAAGGAGAATATACATTTACAAAAATACCAAATGGTAAGTATATTATATTATTTGGATATGATACAAATGAATATGAACCAACATATTACAAGAAAGATGGTATTGATGATAGTAGAAACTCTAAAGTTGTATCAAAAACAATATCTATAAATGGACAAGATAAATTATATGCAGTAACAGATACAATAAATTTGGAAGATAGTATTGCAAATATTAATATAGGATTAAAAGAAAAATTAATATTTGATTTACAATTAGACAAATATATTTCAAAAATATCAATTCAAAGTAATAGTGGAACAAAAACTTATGAGTATAATGATGCAACATTAGCTAAGCCAGAAATAAAATCAAAAGAAATGAATGGAGCCGTAGTTGTTCTTGAATATACAATTAGAGTTAAAAATAATGGCGAAGTTGTAGGATTTGCTAAGAATATAGTTGATTATTTATCAAATGGATTAACATTTAGTTCTGAGTTAAACCCAGATTGGTATATATCTGGTGGAAACTTATATACTAAAAAATTAGCAAATGAAGCTATTAATCCAGGAGAAAGCAAAGAAGTAAAATTAGTTTTAACAAAAACTATGACAAATGAAAATACAGGTGTTGTAAACAACAGAGCTGAAATTTATGATGCATATAATGAATATGGTATTGCAGACGTAAACTCAACTCCAAATAACAATGTAGCTTCTGAAAATGATATGGGAGCAGCAGATGTTATTATAGCAGTATCAACAGGTGGAACAATAGCAACATATATAATATTAGTAATGATAAATACAGCATTAATTATTTTAGCAATAAGATTAATGATAAAAAATAAGATAATAAAAATTAAAAATACAAATATTATTAATTATAAAAAGGGAAGGAGGTAATCCTAATGAGTAATATAAAGAAATACATGTTAACAATGATACTTATGATAATAGCTCTTGTAGTATTTATACCAACACAAGTAAATGCAAGAACTTTAAGTATAGGAGATAATTTAAAAATTTCTGAAAATGATATGTCTGCTGCAAATGATTTATACTGTGTTGCATATGGTAAAAGCTTTGGTGGAATAAACGGAATGAATTATAAATTCGATTTTAAAGTAAGAGCATATGTAAAAATTACAGGTAAACATGCAGAAGGTACTACAGCAAGTGGACAAACTATTTCAATAGATAATGATGCGAATGCTACAATGGCTGCAATATTAGGAGGACCTCTAACTAGAGGTTATGGAAAATACAACAATTATAATGAAGCACAAAAAGCATTATATACATATTGGAATTCATGGGTTGCATCAGTTGGTGGTAGTTATGGATTTAGCGGAGATTCGGCAAATGACCAAGTTAATGGTTCAATATATGTGCAAGAAGCTCAAGCAGCTGCTGCAGAAAAAGATTATGAAGCTACAATTTATTTGTTAGCACCAGTTGGAGATGCATTAGCTAGCAATGTTCAAGAGTTGATTGCAGTTGATGCACCGGACACACCAGATACACCAAATCCACCAACACCAGATAATCCACCATCTCAACCAACAACAGTAACAGGATATGTTAATATTAGTGGATATGTTTGGGAAGATATGGCAAACAATAAGAAAAATGAAGTAAATAGCAAATACGATGAAGGAGAACAAAGATTACAAGGAATAAAAGTACATTGGAAAGATGCTGATGGAAATGAAATTGCTTCTACAGAAACAGGAGATGATGGTTCATATAAATTACAAACAACCTTGGAATTATATAACCATCCATATTCAATAAAAGATAAAGAAAAATATGATAGAATTAATAATTCACATATAGAATTTGAATATAATGGATATAAATATACAACAGTTGCATATAAGGGAAATCTTTCTGATACAGTTTCTTCAAAAGGTAAAGAAAATGAAGAAGATAGAATTTCATTAGATAATAAGTTTGATAGAGTTGAAAATAGTTCAATTTATGATGGTGATAATGCTTTTGTTACAGGATTACCAAAAACAACAATTACAGATGCAAACTATTCTTCAGAATTTGCAGTTTCTGCTTCAACAGGAAATATAGTTAGAAGATTATTAAATATAGCTGAAACAAATTCTTGGACAAATAAAAGGACATTCTGTACAGAACATTGTACAGCTGCACCACACACACACTTAATAGCAACAAAAGAAATTGACAGAAAAGTTAATGCTAAACCTATTGAAAAAACTAGAATTTTGACAGATTCAACAGGAAAACCTATAATAAATTCAGAAACAGGAGAACCTGTAACAGAAAAATATACAGAATATGAAGATGCCGTATTATATGTAAAAATTTACTGTTTTGGTGATTCAACTACAGCAGACTTTAGTGGAGATACAACATATTTTAATTTAGGAAGCTATTCAATAAAAGCTCCAAAAGGAAATGAATTTAATTCATATGATGGAGTACATTATTATTCAGCAGATGAAATTGATGGACCAACAACAAGAGATTGTAAAAAAGGTGAAGAGAAAATATATGAATGGAATATTCAAAATATGAACCTTGGATTAGTAAGAAGAGAACAACCAGATGCAGCTTTAACATCAGATATTGAAAAAGTAAGAGTAATAATGAAAAATCAAGAATATACATATATTTATGGAAATAGAGGAATACAAAACAATGAAGAATTATTTGATTACAAAGTAAAATTTGAAAACAAATATATAGAACAAAAATATAGTAGACCTGTAAATCCAGCAGATATTGCATATGTAAATTATAACACTAGTGATGAATTAAAAGTATATGTAACATACAATATTATTGTAAAAAATCAGTCAGATACATTGCCAATGACAATAAATAAAATTGTAAATTACTTTGATAGTAATTATACAATTTATACAGGTGATAGATCTGTAACAGCAACAGGATGGATAGAAGCAGGTGGAAATAATAATGGATATAAGATAGCATATTATAATACACCAATTAATTTACAACCAGGAACAAAATCAGATATTATAAGAATAGAATTTGAAATAAGTCAATCAGCAATAAAAGGATTATTGAATAATGATGCAACATTAAACAATGTTTCAGAAATATTCTCATTCACAACACAATATGGGGAAAATACAATTTGTGCAGAAAGAGAAACAGCTTTAACAAAAGGTAAAGTTGGACAACAATATGCTGGATTAGACAAAGATTCAACACCAGGAACAGCAATACCAGGAAATAAAGATACATACGAAGATGATACAGATAAAGCACCATCATTCTTATTAATGAAAGATCCAAATTATAAAACAATGACAGGTATTGTTTATGAAGATCAACAAACTAAAGAGTCAGCTGATGCAAGTGAAAGACTAGGAAATGGTATAAAAGACGGAAACGAAAAAGGTGTAGAAGGTGTAAAAGTAGAACTACTAAATGCAGATGGAACACCAGCTTACTTGTATTATAAGACAGCTCAAGGAACAGCTGATAGAAAATTAGCAGTAACATATTCAGATGCTGAAGGTAATTATTCTTTCGGAAGTGCTGAAGAAAGTGGTATTGTAGTAGATAACTATATTGTAAAATATACTTATGGTAATGCAGATGGATTAAAAACAACAATAGATGGTGGAAACACTGTTATAAATGCAAGAAACTATAAATCTACAATTATTACAGAATCAAATGTAAAAGAAGTAATGCAAGGAAATAATTCAGATAAATGGCACTTATACATGGATGAAAATACAGATGCTTCAATAGCTGTAGATGATGTTAATCAAAGATTGGCAATACCATCATTAAAATATAGTAACTATAATGATAGTGTAAATATGTCAGCGTATAGTAAACCATTTAAAGTTCAAGTTGAATATACACAAGAACAACAAGCAAATGTTAGTGAAAATGGTGGAGATTTTGCACATGATTGGTCAGTATTTGATTTTGGTATAATTGAAAGACCAAGAGAAAATATTGTAATAAATAAAAACATATCAAGAATAAAAGTTACATTAGCAAATGGACAAATATTAATCGATGGAGACCCAAGAACAGAAAAACTAAACTATGTTAAAGCTCCTGGATTAACCCAAAAGACAGATGCTAATGGAAGAGAAGTAGCTCAATATTCACCAACAGATAGATTGTTATCAATTGAAATTGATCAAGAATTAATTCAAGGTGCAACATTAGAGGTTTGGTATGCAATAACAGCAACAAATTATAGTGAAATAGATTATGATTATGAACAAGGAACAGGATATTACTTCTATGGAGATAATTCAGGATTAGATGTAATAAAACAATCTGTAGAAAAAGTAGCTGATTATATGAGTTCAAAAATGGTATGCAATGTAGGAGATGATTCTCCAAATATGGAAAACATAGACAATAAAGAATGGACAGTATATAATGCAGATTCATTAAAAGATGAAGGACTTATTTCAGCAAAAGATTCAACAAATACTGAAGATACAGATAAAACATATGAAACATTAAAAACAAACGGACTACAAGTATTTACAACAGAGACATTTAAAGATCTAGAGCCAAATGGTGGAACAAAAACAAGTACAATATATGCAAGTAGACAATTAGCAAATCAAGAAGAAAATCATTTATATGAAAATCATGTTGAAATATTACAAATAAATGGTAAAATAGCTAGAACTATAAAAGAAGTTGATAATAATAGAGCACAAGTATCAAAAGAATATCAACCAGGTAATTATATACCAACATTAAGTAGTGAACATCAACAAGATGATGATAGAGTAAGAATTGTAATTACACCTCCAACAGGAACAACAACTTATTTTACAACATATTTAATAGCAGGATTGATTGGATTATTTATGGTAGCAGAAATTATATATTTTACCAAAAAAGTATTTAGATTAAGATAAAATATAAACTCCAACTTTAAAGAGTTGGAGTTTTATTTTTGATTTTATTGCAAAAAAAGTCGGAATATGATATTTTATATCCAAGGAGGATATTTTAATGAAGAAGAAAAAAGAAAATAAAATATTTAAAATATTCATTATAATTGCAATAGCTACAATTTTAATATTATTTGGGTATGAGCATTTTAAAAATAAATATCAAAATAATAATATTCAGCAGACAGAACAAAATGTGAGTCAACTACCTAATGAAGAAAATAAACCAGAAGAAAAAGTAGAAGAAGAGCCAAAAGAAGATTCACAAATGAAGATGACAATTATAGGGGATATTATGTGTCATAATACTCAATATAATGATGCATATGTAGCAAGCACAGGAACATATGATTTTTCTTATGTATTTAATGATATAAAAGATTATATAAGTTCAGCAGACTTGGCAATAGGAAATCTAGAAACGACATTTGCAGGAAAAGCCAGGGGATATAGTAGTTATCCTACATTTAATACGCCAGAAGAGTTAGCTGAAAATTTGAAAGATTTAGGAATAGATGTTGTGTCAACTGCAAATAATCATTGCATGGACAAGGGATATAAAGGTATTGTAAGTACATTAGATTATTTAGATCAAGCAGGAATTTTGCATACAGGAACAAGTAGGTCAGTACAAGAGCAAGAAACAGTATTAGTAAAAGAAGTTAATGGAATAAAAATAGCATTTTTATCATTTACATACGGAACAAATGGAATTAATATAGCATCAGATAAAAGTTACAGTGTAAATTTAATTGATGATGATTTAATAGTAAATCAAATTAATTTAGCTAAAAAAGAAAATCCTGATATAATTTGTGCAAGTATGCATTGGGGAATAGAATATCAAACAAAACAGAACAAAGAACAAGAAAAGTTGGCAAAATTATTATTTAAAAATGGAGTTGATATAATATTAGGAAGTCATCCACATGTATTACAGCCAATGGAAAAGAAAACAATAACATTAGATGATGGGACAACTAAAGATGGCTTTGTAATATATTCTTTAGGAAACTTTATGTCAGGACAGGTAAAAGAAAATACAAGAAATTCAATTATTTTGAATTTACAAATAACCAAAAATGGTGAGACAGGAAAGATTTCAATAGATAATATTAATTATATACCAATTTATATGTATAAGGCTACAACGGGCTCTGTACAAAGATATAGAATATTAGATATAGAAAAATCAATTAAAGATTATGAAAGTGGAAAAAATACTTCAATTGGACAGGCAGCATATAATACTATAAAAAAAGAGTTAGTAAAAATAAAACAAACAATGGATTAGTGTGATAGTGAGAAATTGGATAAAACAATTTTTCACTATTTTTCCTTATATCCGTAGATAAAATAGTAAAATATTACAAAAGTTTTAAAAAAAAGAAATAAAAATGTAAAGAAAAAGAAATAGTTGTAGAAAAAAGAAGATCCGTAAAGGGAAAAGATATATTACAAAACTGCATTAAAAGAAGCTAATTGACTTAAGGATAAAAAAATTTTATTATATAAATAAATATATGTAATTGTAAAATGCAAAAGGAGAGAGGATTCATGAAAAGTAAGATTTTAATGGCAAAAATATGCAGTATTTTAATATTGACAGCACTAATGTTAAATAGTTCATTAATGCTTATTGTTTCTGAAGCGGTAGAAGCAATACAAACTTCAACAGATAAGGAAAAAGAGACAGTAAAAACTCAAGCGGTTGGAGAATTAGAATTAACTAAATATGAGAATTTTAATACAATGAATACTGAGTCAAATTCAGATACAACAGGCAGTAAAGGTGTATTAGTGCAATATAGTTTAAAGACTGGAATTACTTTTGATGAAAACGCAGAATATACTCCAATAAAAAAGACAAGTATTAATATAGATTTACCATGGATAGGTGATTACAAACCAAGTAGAGTAGAAGTAATAACCAAATCAACACAAGCAACAAATGGTGGAAAAATAGCTGAGTCTGAGTATCATTCAAGCACAGGAATTATCACTATAGTAGCAGAAAATAGTGATTATAAAGATAAAGTAGTTGGTGCAAGAGATGAATATGACATTATTTGTATTTATAAGAAAGAATGTTATAGTGAAACAAATGAAGAAAGAGAATTGAAAGCAAGAGCAAATGTAGAAATTGTTTTAAATGATACTGATTCAACAAGACTTATAGCAAAACCAGAGAGTAAACTTAAAGTAACAGAAAAAATAGGAAATCTTATATCAGCAGAGTACAAAACAGATGATATTTATAATGGATATATATATGCAAATAGTATAAATGAAGAAAATAAGTATGAAACTTTATATAAAGAGACAGCAAAGATCGAAATAAGTAATAAAGATATTGCTAAAAAATATATGATGACATGGGTAAATAAATTTAGTAATGATACACAAGAACTAAATGATACAACAATGGTAACATATAAAGAAACAATTATAGAAAAAGCTAAAATGATTGAAACATTAGGAGAAAAAGCAACTATAGAAATATTAAATAAAGATGGAAAAGTATTACAAACAATAAACAAAGATACAGAAGTTGATGAGAATGGAAAAATAATAGTTAAATATGATAATAATACTCAAAATGTATTTATTAGATTAACTGATGTTGAAAAAGAAGGAATTATAGAATTTGAAAATACAAAATGTATTAATTCTAATATGAAGGATTTAGCTTATAACAAAATTAATACATATATGGTAGTTCAAGGTTATAATCTAATTTCTTCTACAAATGAAGATGAAACAGTAAAAACAGAATTAAAAAAAGTATATAGTGCAACAGAATTAAATACTGTTCAAATAAAAGAAGCTATGTCAAACATAGGAATAACTTTAGATAAAAATACATTTGTAAATAATGTTCAAAATGATGTGGTTATGATTGCAAACTTAAAAGCGGATGATTCAAAATATAGTTTGTTTAAAAATCCTGTAATATCAATAGAAATGTCAAAAGATATTGAGGAAGTAATTATAGGAACACCTTCATTAATGTATAATGATAAGACATTTGAGATAGAAAAATGTGAAGTAGAAAATAATGGAGAAAATAAAGTTTTAAAATTAAAATTAAAAGGTGAGCAAAAAACATATGAACAAAGCTCATTAGTAAATGGGACAAATGTGGTTATTCCATTAACTATACATTTAAATAAATCAATGACAGTAAATAAAACTGATACATTAAAATTAACATATACAAATGAAAATACTAATAATACTGTATATAAACAAGATAACAAGGAATGTGAAGAATTAGAAGTTTCTTTGATAAATCAAATTGCAGAAGCTGTTCCAATGGCAGTAGAGCAAGAACAAACTACAACATATGAGGAAAGTGGAATAAAACTTGATATTTCTCAAAAAGTAGGTGGAGCAGATATTTCTAATAATGGAAGTTTATATGAACGTCAAATAGTTACAAATATAGCCAAAATCACTAATAACAGTGATTCAACAAAAATAGTAAATTTGATTGCTAAAATTCCTGATGAAATGGTTTATGTAGAATTAAAAGAAGATGGATATACTTGGAATGAAACATATAAAAGTTGGGATCGTATAAATGGAGCAATATATGGTTATTATGAGCAAGAAGAAACAAAACAAATTAATTTTGGACAGATAAAATTAGCTCCAGGAGAAAGTTATGAAAAACAATTTGATTTAAAGGTAAAAGACTTAAATGATGATGCAAATGATGTTAATTCAACTATTGTATATTCTGCAAGTGTAAACAATTCAACATTGCCAGATGTACAAAAAAGTAATGTTATAAAACAAGCCGAATTAAGTGTTGATTTAAAATGTGTAGTAGGAACAGACAGAAAAGATTGGAACTATGTAATAGAAGTTGAAAATATGTCTGGAAAAGAATTGAAAAATGTAAAATTAGCATTTCAAGCTTCTCCAATATTTAATATAACAGAAGTTAAAGGATTAGATACAACAGGAAATATACAAGGAAATATGTGGACATATACAATTAATTCATTAGAACCATATTCTTTAGATGAAGAAAATGCTGAACTAAAGGGCTATAAATACATTATGATAAATGGAGAAATATCTGATGTAAACGAAAACGACGGCTGTGAATATACTTTAAAAGGAAAAGCTACTGTTTACGGTGATAATATAAATACATATGTTTCTAATGAAACAAGTCGTGTTGGAAACATAGAAGCAGTAGAAATGACAGTTGTATCAGATAAAGATGGTAAAGAATTAAATCCATATGATGATATAAATTATACTGTAGAATTGAAAAATATAGGAAAAACAAGAGGTGGAATCGCAACATATACAGAGGTAAATGTAAATGATTTCATTACAGATGCATTGCAATATGCTACTATAGAATATAATGAATTTATTATAAATACAGAAATTGTTTATGAGGATAAAGGAAATGGAATAAAAATTCCTCATATAGTAGAGTCATATGAAGAAAAGACATCAAGTGTTGGATTTAATAAAAATGATGATGGTGGAATTTCAACAGAATTAAAATTAAAAATACCAGAAGGTAAAACAGTAGTTTTAAAAATAAATGGTAAGGTAAAATCAGATATTTCAGAAGACACAGAACTATCAAATCAAATTACGATTTCTGGAGATAATATAAAATCTAAAACTCAAACATTAACTAATATAGTTAAAAAAGCAGAAGAAACACCAGTTACTCCTGGTACACCAGATCAACCAACAGATCCATGGACACCGATAGAGCCTGGTGATTCAGGATTTGAAAATCCAGATCCAGATCCAGATCCAGACCCAGACCCAGACCCAGATCCAGATCCAGACCCAGACCCAGATCCAGATCCAAATCCAGATCCAGACCCAGATCCAGATCCAGACCCAGATCCAGATCCAGACCCAGATCCAGATCCAGACCCAGCCCCAGATCCAGACCCAGATCCAGACCCAGATCCAGACCCAACTCCAGACCCAATACCAGATCCAACACCAACTCCAGTGCCAGACCCAACTCCAGATCCAGACCCAGATCCGACACCAAGTCCAGATCCAAGTCCAGATCCAGACCCAGATCCAACACCAGAGCCAAGTCCAGATCCAGACCCAACACCAACACCTGACCCAACGCCAACTCCAGAAGAAGAAAAAGTAACAATATCAGGAATTGCGTGGATAGATTCAAATGAAGATGGAAAAAGAGATAGTGAAGAAAAAATTTATAGTAATATGAGAGTATTATTATATGATTATACAAGCAAACAACTTGTATCAAAAGACGGAAAAGCAATAGAGAGTATAACAGGAAGTGATGGAACTTATACATTTACAGATATAGTAAAGGGAAAATATATTGTTATATTTTTGTATGATTCAGAAAAATATGAATTAGCAGAATATCAAGCAGTTGGAGTTCCTGTAACTAAAAACAATGATGCAATATCAAAAAATGTATTATTAGATGGAAAAGAAAGACTTGCAGGAGTTACAGATACATTAAATGCACAAGTAAATCAAAATAATATTGATATTGGTCTTGTAGAAATAAAAGATTTTGATATAGGAATTAAGAAATATGTAAATAAAATAACAGTTCAAACAAAAACTGAAACAAAAACATATGATTATAAAGACAAACAATTTGCAAAATTTGAAATAAATTCAAAGCAAGTTGAAGGTGCAACAGTTATTATAGAATATAAAATTGTTGCAACAAATAATGGAGAACTAGCAGGAAAAGTTGGAAGAATTATAGATACTTTACCAGAAGGACTTGAGTTCCATTCAGAATTAAATACAGATTGGTATTCAAGCACAGAAGGACTAGTTACAACAGCACTTGCAAATGATACTTTAGAAGTAGGACAAAGTAAAGAAATTAACTTAGTTTTAACTAAAAAAGTAACAAGTAGCAATGTGGGATTAGTTACAAATAATGCAAAAATTGCAATGAGTAGTAATGAAAAAGGACAAAGTGATATTAATTCTGCAAATGATACTTCAAAAGCAGAGGTATTAATAGGAATTTCAACAGGATTAGGAAAATGGATAGGTGTACTTATGGGAATTGTTTTAATATTAATAGCAAGCTTTGTACTAATTATTAAAAAGAAAAATCGTAAAGCTTTAAATATAATGACATTTGTATTTGTTATGGGATTAGTAATGTTTATAAAAACACCAAATAGTTTTGGTGCAACAATACAATATAATGCCAGTACAAAAACAATTGATATTACTGAAAATGGTAGTACAACTAAAATTAGATATATTAGAGGTATAGATACAAACCACTATGGGGTAAATGCAGTAGGAATTACATCTGATGGTAAAGAAACAAGTTATTTATTTAACTGTACTATGCCAGGAGCAAATTTTTGTGATAATGCACTTCATGAAATAACAGGAGTTAAAAATGCATCATCATCTTCATCAATAGCTGGGGTTAATACTCAGTATAAAGGCAATCCTTATAAAATGGATATATCAAAAACTGCATATGACAGAACAAGAGTAACATTTACCAAATTAAATGATGGAAGTACAGGAATAGGACCATTTCGTGTAGATGATTCAAATACAAATAGACCAGAAGGAATCTGGTATGATACACCTATAGTAAATGTAAATGCAGTAAGTACAGATAATTATCATAATTACATTTTAAATGCAGAGTCAGAAAATTATGTTGAACAATTAAATAATGTACAATTAGGATATGGAATATCAAATGGACAATTTCTAGAATTTGGAGATAGCCATTCATATAATATAGGTGATGAATTTTGGATAAAAATTCCTAGTAACTATATATATGTAAGTAAATTGTACTTTACGGTACATGCACATTATTATATACAAGAGAGCTCTAACACAACTACAACTATAGATGTATATACAAAAGCTACAGGTTCAGGACATCCTAGAAGATGTTATGGACAAACTCAGTCAATGGGATTATTAACAATAGGTGCAGAACAAACAGAAGGAAATAGAGAGTATGTAGATGTATATGATAATATAGATTTAATTGGTGGATGGCAAGCAAATGGAAATATTGAATTAATAAAAGTAGATGAAGACAATATTACAACTAGCAATAAACGTGTACCTTTAGCAGGAGTTGAATTTGTATTTTTGTTAGGAAATAACGGAGCTTTATCAACATATTTTAGAGCTACAACTAATGGACAATTAATTACTAATATTACATCAGAAAATCCATTAGTAATAAAAGAAAAATCATGGACGATATCAGATAACTATCATAGTGATTCTCCAGGAAACAGTAAATACTGGGAATATACAGCAATGAAAGATACCAATATAAAATTTACAGATGGAACGTCAACAGTAAGAAAAGTTCAAGGATATGGCTATAACTATACAGTGCCAAATTATCCTTTAAGAGTTGTAGTAAATGGTGGAACTTATACGGTTGGCAATACAACTTATAGAATAAATGGTGAAATGTCATTTGACTTAAGTTTTACAGGAACAGATAGTAATAATACAAAATTAAGTACAAATTCACAAGGAAAAATTACTATTAATAATCTATTCTGTGCAGAGTACACATTTATGGAGACATCAAGAGGCGATAATTGGAAATATAGAAAATTAGTAACATCTGTTGGATTTTCAACTAAAAAGATTGAAAATGGTAAACGTACATGGGGTTCAATAAAAATGCAATCTGCTCAAACTATAGAATGGATTATCGCAAACCAATCTCAAACAGCAAATATAAAAATTTATAAAAGAGATTTGGACCAAAATAAAGGATTAAAAAATGTAGAATTTGTGCTAAAAGCAAGTCTACAGAATGCATACTATAGTTTCCAAGAAGGAAATGTAGGTAATACTCTTTATAATGGTAATGCAGTAAATGAAATTGCGTCAAAACCATATGTATTAGTAAAAGTCGCTGAAACTAGTGGTGTAACAAAATATCAAAATGGATATGCAAAAACTGTTAAAGGAAAAGCAACTATAACAGGATTTACATTTGTAGATTCTATATATAAAGCTACTAAATTTGCGACAGATAGTAGTGGAAATATAGAAATATATAATCTATTAACAGCAACTACAGGTAGAGAAGGAGATTTTGCAGTAGATGGATTTGAATACATAGATCAAGCAGAATTTCAATATCAATTAATAGAGGTTTCAAGTAATAATTATGGATATGCACCAAGAGTTCCAGTAAAAGCAAATGGTTCAATTAAATATGGAAGTACTAATAATACAATAAATATAACGCAAAAAAGATCTTCAAATGGAAGTACATGTAATTCACAAGGTATTATAAAATTAAATAGACAAAAACTTACAGACAACAGTACATGTCTTGAAATTGAAGTAACAGATAAAAAACTTACAGGAAACTTAAAAATCTATAAAAGAGATTATGATAATGCTAATAGTGCATTAAAAAATGTAGAATTTGTGTTAAAAGCACATTATATTGGAAATGGAAATTCAGACCAATATATGCAAAGTAAAATTGATGGAAAATATGTAAAAATAATAGCAGATAATGGCTCTAATGTAATAACTGGAGAAAATGGATATGCAACATATGCAACAGGAAAAGTAAGAGTAAAAGATAAAACATATACTCCAGGAACAATAGAAGGAGTAAATGAAAATCAGGCACTAGAACCAGAAGCATTTACAAGCGATATGAGTAAAGCTACAAAATTTGTAACAGATAGTAATGGAATAATCGAAATTGTTAATTTACTAACAAGTACAAATGGTAGTGATCAAATACAATATGAAATATTAGAAAATGAATCTAATAATTATGGATATGCACCAGCAATAAGAACTGATAATAAAGTAGGAAAATCATATGTGGTTGATTATAGTTTCAGTTCTAGCAATGGAAGCCAATATTCAAAGAATAACGGAAATAGTACTCAATCAGCATCAGCACTTATTAAATTACAAAGACAAAGTTCAGTTGAAACTGATAATTCAACAATAAAGTCAACATTAACTGTAACTAATAAGAAATTAACAACAAACTTTAAATTATATAAAAGAGATTATGATCAAGACAAAAAGATGGAAAATGTAAAGTTTGTAATAAAAGCTGAATATGATGGAAATGGATATGAAGACACAAATCAAAAAGCAAAAATAGATGGTAAATATATTAGAATAATGATTGATAGTGGCTCTAATGCAGTAATTGGAGCAGATGGATATGCAAAAACTATAACAGGTATGGCAAGAGTAAAAGATCAAATATATAGTGCAAATGAAAATTCAGCTAATATAAAAGAATCAATTGCATATACAAGTGACATCAATAAAGCAACTGTATTCATTACAGATGCAGATGGAATAATAGGTTTACAAAATTTATTAATGAGTACAAATGGAAATGATAGAATCAAATATGATATTTATGAGATTTCTATTAATAGATACGGATATGCTCCATCAATAAGAGAAGATGGAAAAGTAGGCAAGAACTACGCAGTAGATTATGAATTTTCTACTTCAAATAATAGTAAATATGAATTAAATGAAGGTACTGCAACAGATTCAGCACATGCTGTTTTAACTTTAAATAGATTAACTTCAACTCAAACAAATAAAAATAGTACAACAATGGCTGGAAACTTAACTGTATTAGATAAAAAATTAACGGCAAATTTAAAAATTTATAAAAGAGATTATGACCAAGACAGAGGATTAGAAAATGCCTTGTTTGTAATAAGAGCACATTATGTTGCAAATGGAAAAGGAGATAATTATTTTAAACAAAAAATAGATGGAAAATACATTCAAATAATGACAGAAGATTCAGATAACAAATATTTAACAGAAGTAGAAGGAATTGTAAGAGTAAAAGATAAAACTTATGATGAAAATGAAAATCCAAAAGTAGAACCAATAGGATTTACAAGTTCATTTGCAGATGCAACTAAATTTAGAACAGATGCAAATGGTATAACAGGTGTATTAAATTTATTAATGAGCACTAACGGAGGAGATTACATTGAATATGAAGTAATCGAGTTAGAGGCAAATAATTATGGATATGCACCAGCAGTAAGAACAGATGACAAATATGGAAACACATATGCTGTAGTATTTGAAGGAGAAACAAGTAACCAAAGTTCTGTAAGAACAATAGGTGGTACTATTACAAAATCAAATGCAGCAATGGTAACCTTAAAAAGACAAACATCTGTAGAAACAGATAAGTCTGGAAATGATGCGAAACCAGCATTTACATTACTTGCAAAAAACATGAAATTAACAACAAATATGGAAATATACAAGAGAGATTATGACCAAAATAGAAAAATAGAAAATGTAGAATTTTATATAAAAACACAATATGAAGGAAATGGATATGAAGATCCAATTCAAAAAGCAAGAATAGATGGAAAATATTTAAAAGTAATGGTAGAAAGTGCTGGTAATGTAGAAGTTGGAAAAGATGGATATGCAACAAAAATTACGGGAAAAGCCAGAGTAATAGATAAAGTTTATAAAACAGCAGAAGATAGAGCTGTAGAGCCAATTGCATTTACAGACAATAAGGAAGAAGCAACATTATTTGTTACAGATTCAAATGGACAAATAGGAATTAGTAACTTACAAATTAGTACAAATGGAAAAGACCGTATAAAATATGCATTTGAAGAAATGGCTACAAATAATTATGGCTATGTATCTGATACAGATAAATGGCAAAATTATAAAGTAAGATTTGAAGGTCAAACAGAAGATAGTGAACCAAGTTTATATTGGTATACTTGGAATAGAGCATCTTCAGAATTGACAGATAAGAAGCCATCAAATGCTCAATATACATCAATAGCAACAGTAAAAAACATTAAACAGACAGGAAACTTATACATAAGAAAAGTAGATACAGATAAAAATAAAGATGGAAAAACCGAAGAAGTATTACCAAATGTTTCATTTATAATAAAAGCTAAATTATTAGATGAAAATGGTAATGTAGTTACAGATGAAGGCATTACAGATAAATATATAAGAATCATTCCAGATAGAAATCAAACAGATAAAATCTTGGAAATGGATGGAGAGTATGCTAAAAAAGTACAAGGTTCTGTAAGAGTAAAAGACATAGTTTATAGAAGCGAAAATGATGCAAAAGCATTAGATTTTGTTGATAGAGAAAAAGCAACAGTATTTGTTACAGATTCAAAAGGAATTATACAAATAAGTAACTTATTGATAAGTACAAATGGAGCTAATAAAATAGAATATCATATTGAAGAAGTTGCAAATGATAACTATGGTTGGGTTGCAGAAGAAGGTACATATAATAACTATACAACAACATTTATTTCATCAGATAATGATGGAACAGTTACAAGTAATGAATCTACAAATGTAGATGAAATAGCAAAACGTGGATGGGTTGATATGAACAGACAAACAAGTCCAAATACAGATAAGAAAAATGGAACAGGACGTTTTGAAGTAACTGCATTAAACTTGAAACAAACAGGTAACTTTGGTATTGTAAAACAAGATAGCAGAAATGCTGATAAAAAACTTGCAAATGTATCATTTATATTAAGAGCAGAAAAAGATGTTGAAATAACAGACAAATCTAATAAATACTATGGAAAAATTAATTCAACATATAAATATGTAAAAATAAAAACATCAGCAAATGGTTCTTGGGAGAAAGAAGTAACAGGAGAAGTTAAAATTTGTGATATAGATTTTGTTAAAAACATAAATGATGCAACAAGATTTACAACAGATGAAAATGGTAGAATTGCTATATACAATTTATTATTAAGTACAAATGGTGTAGACCATATTAAATATCATTTAGAAGAAGTAAAAAATGAAAATTATGGATATTTAGCAGATGAAAAAGATTATAACAACTTTAGGGTAACATTTACTGCAAATATAGGAAAAATCACATCAGATGGATGGCTTGAATTAGATAGAAACAAATCATATGAAACAGACAAAACAGATGGAAAATTAAATACAGATTTGACAATTAAAAATGAGCAAATGTATGTACGTATATCTGGATTTGTTTGGGAAGATATTGCCGATGTAAAGAGCAATACTAAAGATAGTATTTATAAAGAAGAGTCAGATGCTTTAATTAAGGGTATTAGAGTATTCTTACTTAAAGATGGTAAAACAGTTGGAGTGGCTGTAACTGATGAAAATGGATACTATGAATTTGGTACCAAAATAGTTGATGGTGTAAAATACATCAATGGAGAAAAACAAGATGGTAACTTTGATGATGGATATAATAATCCAGATTATTGGAGTAACAATAAACCATATGTAAATGGAAATACATTTAGAAGTAATCCAGAAAATGAAAACGGAAACATTGTAATAGATGATTTAGGTAAATACCAAATTGAATTCGAATATGATGGCTTGAAGTTTACAACAGTTGCTACAACCGAAGACTTAAAAGGAGATTGGCAATATGGTAATCAAAATGATGAATTGTCTAAAGCTAGTGAAGTAAAAAGAGGAAGAAGTGATAAGAAAGATAGAGAGTCTGTAAATATTAGTTTTGCAGAAATATATCAAAATGCTTCAACCGGATATAGCTTAGACTATGAGGTTGCTGATAATATTGCAACATTCAAAGATCATTGGCCATATGAATATGGAAACAATAGTAGCGGTAATAAAATATTAGAAATTACAGATGCTGCTAAGAATAGAGCACATGATTATTCAATCATAGCTTCTACGCAAGAGTCTGGATATAGTATTAAGAAAAAATGGGAGGAGGCATATCAATATACAGGATTAGAGTGTATTACAAATAATAATCAAGGAATCTTCAGAAGAGAGCAAGCAGATAATGCTATTGCTACAGACTTAATGTCTGTTGATGTTAGAGTTGGAGAGTATTTAAATACATACAAATATGGAGGAAGAAATATAGATGGCTCAAATAATGATAATTTTGGTGTAGATGTTAAATTTGGAAGTAAATATAGTAACTCTTATAGTAACAGAGGTTTAACAACATACACAAGACCATTATATGAATCAGATTTAGCATATTATTTAAATAAAGGTTCTTCTGTAATGGATGTATGGGTAACATATAAAATTATAGTTAAAAACCAATCAGATACATTATCATCAAGAATTACTGAAATAGTAAATTATTATGATAAGAGATATGACTCTTGCCAAATTGTTGAGGGTTCTGCAGATATTCAATCAACATCAATTCACTCACAGGCAGTGAGCAAAGCTGATAAAAATTACAATGCAGCATATATTAAATTAAATTCAACATTGGAACGAGGATGTTCAACAGCAGTTATGGTAAGATTCCACTTAAGCCAAGATGCGTTGACTTCAATTGCACATCAAAGAGCAACATTGATGAATGTATCAGAAATATCAGCATTTTCAAGTTACTATGGTGATAATACTAAAGTTGCAGGAGCAAAAATTGCTAAAATAACAAATGATGGAGTAAACGCCCCTGGAAAAATTTATGCTGCAATAGATAAAGATTCAGCACCTCAAGATGCAAGTGTTGGAGTTGAAAATACTGGAAATACAAAGGTTGATATTACAAGACCAAATGGTAGTAAGTTAGAAGGATATACAGCTGAAAATAGAAAATTAACTGATTTAGCTACATTTGAAGATGACACGGATTATGCACCATCATTAATAATAGGAATAGATGAGGCAGATCCAACAAGGGGTATATCTGGAATTGTATGGGATGATGCATCTGATCAAGAATTATTAGTAAATAAAAATGAGAGATTAGGTGATGGTATATACGAAGAAAAAGAAACCTTAGTTGAAAATGTTAAAGTAGAATTAATAGAAAAAGATGGTGAGAATGAAAAAACAGCCAAAATCTATACATTAAGTATAAATGGAGACCAAGTAGTAGGTAATGAAGATGATGCAATTGAATATTCAAAAGGAAAATTTTATAATGAAGAATCTGATTATAAAGCAAATTATATGTTATTAGGTGTAATTCCTGCTGAAAATTATCAATTAAAATATGAATATGGAAAAATTGACACAAATAAATATACAACAATTAATAATGATAAAATAATAGATGCAAGAGATTATAAATCAACAATCGTTGTATCTAATAATATAAAAAATGCTTTACAATTCGGAGATGTAGATTGGATAATAACAAATGCAAATGAAACAACGGAGACTACGAGAACAAGTACTGCAATAGACACATCTATGGATTTAAGAGAAACATCTGACGATGTATATTATGGAAATTATACAGACGGTTCATTGAAAATGACTGCAAAATCAGGAATATTTGATTTCTTTGTTGAAAATAATGGAAAAACAAATCTAACAAATTCAGATAAAATATCATGGACAGACTACAAAGATGAGTTTGACTTTAATGATGAAATTGTATTATTAGATGAAAATGGAAAAGCAAAAAGAGTTCCAACATTTTATGCAGTAGTACCATATTTAGATTTTGGAATTACAGAAAGACCAAAACAAAAAATAAATGTGGATAAAACAATTACTAACTTAACAGTAACTTTAGCAAATGGACAAAACTTAATATCAGGAAATCCATATGAGTCTCAATTAAGTTATGTCAAGGCACTAGGAGGAGAAAATGGAAAGAATAGATTAGTTGTAGCCGAAATAGACCATGAATTAGTTCAGGGAGCTACAGTAATTGTAGAGTATGGAATAAAAATAACAAACTATTCTGAAATAGATTATGACTATAGAGAAAACACAAATTACTATTATTGGGGAAGCAAAGAAGGCGGACAAATACTAGATAATGTTATATTTAAATTAGTAGATTACATGTCAGGCGGATTGGTATTAGACAAACAAAAGAGTTTGGAAAATGATGTAAAATGGAATGAATTGTCAGCTGATAACTTATTATCACTTTATGACCAAAGGGCTTATATAGATAAAAACAGTGTATATGAAAATCAAGAAAAAAATGGTCTAAAAGATTTAGAAAACCAAGGAAAAGGATATACAATACTTGAAACAGATAAGATAGGAAATATAGCGCCACCTACAGAATACAATCAACCAGGAGGAACTACTATAGTAAAATTATATGCTAGTAAATTATTAGCAGTAAATGAAACAGGAGTTGTATTAGATAACCATGCAGAAATAATAGAAACATTTAAAAAGATAATAAGTCCATTTGATTTTTCATCAACAACCCCAGGAAATCATAATCCATCTACAGGAACTCCAGATGAATGTGACGATGGAGAAGTAAGACTTGTAATTACACCTCCAACTGGTATTAGCCAACATACGGTAAATACAAATATAATATTAATTAGTTCTACAGTTGTATTAATTATTATAGCAGTGGGAATCTGTTTAATAAAAAAGAATAAAAAGAACTAATTATAAGAAAGTGTCAGGTATAAAATTACCTTTAGGGTAGTTTTGTGCCTGGCACTGTTTTTTCGCCTTGCCCTAAGGAAAAGCTCAAAATATTACAAGAACCACGAAAAAAAGATAAAAAAATGTAATATTTTTGTAATAAATTTCGAAAAATGAGGTTCCGTAAAGGCATAAAAAATATTACAAAAGTTACAAAAAAGGCTTATATTGACTAGTATCCGTAAAAAAAGTATCATTATTATATATGAATATATAGAAAGAATACTGCAATAAATAATGGAGGAAAAACAGATGAAAAAGAAATTGTGTTGTATTTTAATGTTAATAGTTTTATTATTAAACAGTTCACTAATGCTTGTAGTTTCAGAAGCAGTAGAAGCGGTTCAAACTGCAGTTGAAAAAGCCCAAGAAGAGGATAAAAGACAAGCAATAAATGAGCTTAATTTAACTAAATATGAAAACTTTAATACTACAGCAGTAAATGGTCAAGAAAGCAAAAGTGGAAGTAAAGGAACTTTAGTACAATTTAACCTAAAAACAGGTTTAAAATTAGCTGAAGGTGTAGACTATGTTCCATTTAAGCAAACAAGTGTAACAATGGAATTACCATGGGTAGGAGACTATAAACCAAGTAGAGTAGAAGTAATAACTAAATCAACACAAGCAACAAATGGCGAAAAAAGTGCTAAGTACGAATACCATGCAAGTACAGGTATTTTAACAATAACAGCAGAAAACAAAGACTATAAAGATAATGTTGTTGATGCAAGAGATGAATATGATATCATCTGTATTTATAGAGAAGAATGTTATAGTGCTACAAATGAAGAAAGAGATTTAAAAGTAAGAGCTAATGTAGAAGTAACATTAAATGACGAGAATTCCACAAAGGTTTTATCAAAAGTGGAAAAAGAAGGCAAAATTACAGAAAAAATAGGAGATATTATATCAGCAGAATATCAAACAGAAGACATTTATAATGGTTATATAGAAGCAAATAGTTTTAATGAAAATAATAAATATGAAACAACATATAAAGAAACAGCTAAAATAGAGATAAGTAACAAAGATTTAGCACAAAAATATATGATGACATGGATAAATAAATTCGAAAATGATGAACAAGAATTAGATGACACAAGCATGTTAACATATAAAGAAACAAGTATTGACAAAGCTAAATTTATAAATACATTTGGAGAAAAAGCAAGTTTAGACATTTTAAATAATGCAGGAAAAATTTTAAAAACAATAAATAAAGATACAGAAACAGATGAAAATGGAAAAGTAACAATAAAATATGAAGATAATATACAAAATATAGTAATAAAATTAACAGGTATAGAAAAAGAAGGAATTGTAGAATTTGAAAATACAAAATGTATTAGTTCAGACATGAAAGATTTAACATATAATAAGATTAATACATATATGATTGCACAGGGATATAATACAATTCAAACTCAACAAGAAAATTCAGAAAGTAAAGTAACAGAGAATAAAGCAACAGAAGACAAGAAAGTATATCAAGCTGTAGAAAAAAATACAGTTCAAATAAAAGATGCTATTTCAAATATAGAAACAAAACTTGATAATAAAACATGGGCAAATAATGCAGTAAATGAAGTGATTCTTACAACAATATTAAAAACAAATACTTCAAAAGATAGCTTATTTAAAAATCCAACAATTACAGTTGAATTACCAAGTGAAGTAGAAGAAGCAATAATAACAGAACCATACTTAGTATATAATAATCTAAAATTTGAAATAGAAGAAGCAAAAGTAATAGTAAATGAAAACAAAAATAAAGCCATAAAAATAACATTAAAAGGCAGTCAAGAAAATTATGAACAAAACACTATTGCAGGAGGAGTAAATGTAGTTGTTCCATTAAAAGTGTATTTAAGAAAATCACTAGAAACAACAGAGAAAGTAGTAAAAACAACATATACAAATGAAAATGCAAAAGGAACAGTATATACTGAACAAGGAAAAACATATGATGAATTAACAATATCACTTGTAAATAAAATTGTAGTTGCAACACCAGTTTTATATTCTGCAGACCAAAATTATGTACAAGTAATAGAGAAAGACGGAATAAGAGTAGAAATTTCTAGAAAAGTTGGAAATCAATCTATTCCAGAAGAAGGAACAGTTTATGAACAACAAATTGTTAATAACACAATAAAAGTTACAAATACAAATACATCTGCAAAATCTGTAAAATTTGCAATTGACATACCAAATGAAATGACATGGGTTGTTTTAAATCAAAAAGACTGTGATTATAATGAAAAATATGGATATTATAAAAGATATGATATATATGAATATAATGCTCAATCAAGCAAAAAAATAAATATTAATTTAAATGACATTAAAGCAGGAGAAACAGTTGAAAATAGTTTCGATTTAAGAATAAATGATTTAGAAGATACAGAAGAATCAAAAGTATCTAGTGTAAATTACCAAATGGTAATAGGAGCAACACAATATGACTTTAGCAATAAATTACAAATTAAACAAGCTGAAATAAAAACAGAACTAAGTGTAGCAGTAGGGACCGGAAAAAATGATTGGACATATAAGTTTGTTGTAGAAAACATATCTGGTAAAGATTTAACAGATGTTGACTTAACATTTGAAGCTTCAGCATTTTTCGAAATTAGTAGTGTTGATGATAATTATGGAAGCTTTGATGGAAATATGTGGAGACATACTATAAGTCAACTAGCAAAAGGTGAACAGAAAAAGATTTGGATAAGAGGAAATGTAAATGAGTATAGTGAAGACAATGATTTTGAATATCAATTAAAAGCAGTTGCAACAGCAAAAGCATCTAATGTATATCTTTCAAATGAAACAACTTCAACTGGTTATGTAGAAGGTGTAGAAGTTACTATGTCATCAAATAAAGAAGGACAAAAATTAAGACAAGATGACGAGATAGAATATACAGTTAATATAAAAAATATAGGAAAAACAAGACAATGGTACACAACATATAGCAGAGTGAATGTTAAAGATTATATACCATATGAATTAACTCCTGTTTCTGTATCATACAATAATTATAAAGTAGAAATAACAAAAGTAAAAGATGAAGATGAACCATTAATAACACAAAATGTAGAAAATTTTACAGAAATACAACAAGAACAAGAATTATCATTAGTAGATAAAGAAACAGAAGATGTTGCAAATATAGACAAAGAGTTAATTATTCCTCAAGGAAAAACAATAACATTAAAGATAAAAGCTAGAGCAAGAATGATATATGAAAATAAAGATGCAACAAATAAGGTAGACGTATCAGGTGATTACATAAAAACAAAAACAGCAAGTTTAACAAATACAGTAATAAAATATGATGAACCTGAGAATCCTGATCCAGAAGAACCAGAAACAGTAAAAGTAACAGGAATTACTTTAGATAATACTAAATTAACATTAAAAGTTGGGGCAAGCCAAAAATTAGTTGCAACAGTAACACCAGAAAATGCAGATAATAAAAATATAATTTGGGCATCTGAGGATTATTCTGTTGTAGGTGTAGATGATGCTGGAAACGTAACAGCAAAAGCTGTAGGAACAACAATAGTAACAGCAACAACAGAAGATGAAGCAAAAGTAGCAGAATGTGAAGTTACAGTAATAGATGATACAGTTGACCCAAATCCAGAACCAGAAGAAGTTATTGTAACAGGTGTATTTATAAGTACGCAATCTGTAAATTTAAAGGTTAATGAAAATATACAATTAAATGCTACAGTAATGCCAGAAAATGCAACAAATAAAAAAGTAATATGGAAGACAAATGATAAAACAATTGCAGATGTTGATGAAAATGGAATTGTAACAGCAAAAGCTGTAGGAACAACAACAGTAACAGTAATAACAGAAGATGGTGGAATGTATGCATCTTGTAAAGTAACAGTAACAAAAGAAGAACAAATAGATCCAGGTACAATTGGAGTAGAAGGAATTACATTAAATGCACAAACACTTGAATTAAAAATTGACGAGATTAAAGATTTAGTAGCAACAGTAGTTCCAGAAAATGCAACAAACAAAACAGTAATATGGACATCAAGCAATCCTGTAGTTGCAATGGTAAATGAAAAAGGAAGAGTAACAGGAAAATCTGAAGGTGTAGCAAATATAATGGCTACAACAGAAGATGGTGGAATAACAGTTTCTTGTAAAGTAACAGTTACAAAAGAGGCTGAATCAGGAGATAAAAAGGTTGTTAGTGTAAATTTAGATTTACAAGCAATGAGATTAAAAGTTGGAACAAACAGAACATTGCAGGCAACAGTTTTACCAGAAGATGCAACAAACAAAAAAGTAACATGGTCATCAAGTAATTCAGAAATAGCAACAGTAGATCAAAATGGAAATGTTATAGCTAAAAGTGCAGGTTTAGCAACAATAACAGTAACAACAGAAGATGGAGGAAAAACAGCAACTTGCCAAGTAACTGTTGCTGATAATCAAAATCCAAGTTCAGACAAAGTAGCTGTAACAGATGTTAATTTAAATACAAATTCAATAACAGTAAAAGTTAATGCAACAAGAATATTAATTGCAACTATTGAGCCAACTAATGCAACAAATAAAAATGTAACATGGTCATCAAATAATGAAGAAGTATTAGCAGTAGACCAAAATGGAAAAATAACAGGTAAAAAAGAAGGAAAAGCAGTAATAACAGCAACAACAGAAGATGGAGGAAAAACAGCAACTTGTGAAGTTACAGTTTTAAGAGAAGATGATCCAAGTATTGTTAATGTAACTGGAGTAAAATTAGATGCTAAAGAAATAAGTTTAACTGTAGGAAAAGATAGAACATTACAAGCAACAATTTTACCAGAAGATGCAACAAATAAAAGTGTAACTTGGAAATCAAACAATTCTCAAGTAGCTACAGTAGATGAAAATGGTAAAGTTGTAGCTAAAAGTGCAGGTAAAGCAATAATAACAGTAATAACAAAAGATGGCGGAAAAATGGCAAACTGTGAAGTATACGTAATAGAAAAACAAGAAGTAAAAGTAACAGGAATAGCCTTAGATTCAGAAAATATAAGTTTAAATGTTGGTGAGAATAGAATTTTAAGAGCAACAATTTTACCAGAAAATGCAACAAATAAAAATATAACATGGTCATCTAATAACAATCAAGTAGCAACGGTAGATGGAAATGGAAATGTTATAGCAAGAGGAGAAGGAACAGCAGTAATAACAGTAACAACAGAAGATGGTGGAAAAACAGCTCAATGTACAGTAACAGTAAGCAAAAAACAAGATCCAACAACACCAGACAATCCTATACCATCTGAAACAATAACAATTTCAGGTGTATCATGGATTGATGAAAACGAAGATGGTAAAAGAGATGATGAAGAAAAATTATATAGTAATATGGATGTATTATTATATGATTATTCAGCACAAAAATTAGTATATAAAGATGGTACCGCAATTAGAGCAACAACAAATGAAAAAGGTGAATACGAATTCACTAATATTACAAAAGGAGAATACATTGTAGTATTTTTATATGACAGTAAAACATATAGTTTAACAGAATATCAAAAACAAGGAGTTTCTTCTACAAAGAACTCTGATGCAATAGAAAAAAATGTTTTATTAGAAGGAAAAGAAACAATTGCAGGTTTAACAGATACATTAACAGCAAAAAGTACATTGAAAAATATAGATATTGGTGTAATTAAAAATAAATCATTTGATATGGAATTACAAAAATATATTAGCAAGATTACTGTTCAAACAAAAAAAGGTACTAAAACATATGATTATAATAATAAAAAATTAGCAAAGGTTGAAATAAATTCAAAATACATAAATGGAGCAACAGTAATTTTAGAATATAAAATGGTAGTTACCAATAAAGGGGAACTTGAAGGAAAAGTTGGAATGATTGTTGATAATATTCCAGATGGATTAGAGTTCCACTCAGAATTAAATCCAAATTGGTATGAAAAAGACGGAAAATTATATACAATTGCTTTATCTGGCGAAAAAATTGGAGTTGGAGAAAGCAAAGAAGTAACAATAGTTTTCATAAAAACAATGAATTCAAACAATGTTGGAAAAATTGAAAATGTGGCAAATATTGATATGAGTAGTAATGAAAAAGCAGTAGAAGATAATAACAAAGATAACGATACTTCTAAAGTTGAAGTTATTATAGGTCTTACAACAGGTGTAAAACAAACTATGATAGTAATTACTACAGGTTCAATGATTGTAGGATTGATTATTTTAGTTATTATTCTTGCTAAGAAAAACAAAAAGTTTAGAATGTTTGCAATAGTATCATTAATTTTTGTTATTGGTGGTACAGGAATATCAATAGCTAACGGAATGACAGAGACAAGTTCAGGAACGCCAAATGCATATATTAGTAAAACTGGAAATACAGCATATACCATTTATGCATATAATGTTTTACATGGTGGATATGATTCTGCAACATTAGATTATGGTGCAAAAATAAAAGGACATAATACTGGTAAAACTGAACCATTTAATGAAGGATTCGATCCAAGTCAGGCTGTAGGAAATACAGCAACAACATCTAATGGCTATGATTTTTCATGTGTAAATCATGGAGAACCATTTCCAAATATTGATACTGATTATTTTATAGTTGTGGAACAAGGAAATAAAAGTTATACATATTCTAATGAGCCTGATTTAACACTAGATAGAGATAATCCTGATAAAAATAGAGTTGAATTTTATAATAATAATAATAGCATTAATACAATTGGACCTTTTGACCCATGTTTTAAGATAAATTATGATAAGTATATAAATACAAATTATGCTAAACTTTCTTATGGGGTAACAATTGATTATATGACAAGAGATGGTTCAATGCATACTGGAGTTACAGTAAAATCTGATGATTTAGTAACTGCACAAGAGGGAATAGGAATAGAGACAGGTAAATATGGGATTTCAAAACCAAACAGCGCAAATGGCAGTGATATTGCAGGTCCATTTTATATAAGAGTTGGAAAAGATGTAGTTTATGTTACAAAAGTAAGAATGTCATTAAAATATGAAACTTTAAAAGATGTAACAGTAAAAATAGGAGTAAAAGTAACAGCAGATATAAATGCGACAGCATCACATCAAAAAATGGAACGTAAAACTGACGAAGGAGATATATCAATAACAGTTCCAACTTCAACAGTATGGGAAGGTTCTGTTGAGTGGGAAGGACCATGGAGAGCACCAACGTCAATAGTATTACATAAAAAAGATCCTGAATGGGTATGGAATTCAAAAAACAAAACAGGTATTCCTATGAATAATGCAGATTTCTTATTATTGAGAGGAAAAAACTTAAATAGAAATGATTACTTAATGCTAACAGATTTAAATGGTAAAAGGATAGACAAATTAACACAAGATGATACGGCTGGCTGGATAACATTTGACAAAATAATGAAGCCTGATGGTTCAGAACCTGATTACAGTTGTGGTTCAGGTGGTGTAAATGGAGATTTCTATAATTCATATGATCAACAAAATAATAATAATGATAAATTTTTCCCACACTATCCACGAGAATATATTAATTGTAATAAATATCATATATATAATAAAAATGCTCAAGCATTAGTATTTGCAAATGGAAAATATTATTTGGCAAATTTCGGTGCTACAAAGGCAAATGCAACTAGATTAGCAACAAATAGTGAATGTGCAATAGCTATAGGAAATTTGAGATGGGGAGATTACACATTTGTAGAAGACAAATCTAATAGATATGAATATACTCAAGTTAAGACAACAGTGATATCTGGTAATATGAACCGTGCTTGGGCGGAAACACATTTTGATGTGGAAAATAAACGTCAAACAGGAAATTTACGTATATATAAAAGAGACACAGATCAAAACAGACCATTACAAAATGTTGAATTTTTATTGAAAGCAAAAGAAGGTTCATCATCTGTAGAGAGATATGTTATTTTACAAATAGAAAGAGTATCAAGTGATTCAAGTTATGAAGCACATGATATTAATAGTATTAAAGGTTTAAAAGATCAAAGAGGAGAAACAATAACCAAACTTCAAGAAACAACTGGGACTTGGGCAAAGAGAGTTAAAGGAACAGTAAAAGTTTCTGATATAGCATATACTACTGATAAAAATAAAGCAACAATACTTACAACAAATAAATCTGGAATAGTAGAACTCGACAATTTACTGGTTAGTTCAAAAGGCTATCAAGACTCTGTAGAGGAGATAACATATAAATTATATGAATTATATAGCAATAACTATGGATATGCTCAATACTATAAAGGTGATGGTTCTGGTGTAATGAAAGTGAACGGTCAAAGCCGTGATGTAGTAGAAATAAAAGTAGAAAGACAAAAAACTACTGCTACTGCTTATGAGCCATGGAAAAATTCAGACTATAAATATACAAGTGTAACAATAACAAATGATAAACTTACACAGAATTTACATATTTTCAAAAAAGATTATGACCAACATGATAAATCACTTCCAGGAGTAACATTTAGAATAGTTGCTAAAGTAGATGGAAATACAAAAGGAAGCAAAGAAATAAACAATAAATATATAAGAATAAAAGCTTCTGGAAATAATGTAGAAAAAGGTTCTGATGGATATGCAAACAAAATAACAGGAAGTGCTAGAATAGATGATAGAGTATATGATCCAAAAGGTATTACAGAAGATATAAGTGCAAGTGAGAGACAAATTAAATTTACATCAGATGCTAGTCAAGCAACATTGTTTGTAACAGATTCAAAGGGAAAAATAGAAATTCAAAACTTATTAGTAAGTTTAAATGGTAAAGATAGAATACAATATCATTTAGAAGAGATTGAAAATCCAAATTATGGATGGGTTGCAGAAAAGCCAGAAGGAAATTCATCTGGAAATTATAATAATTATACAGTAACATTTGATGCTAAAGATGGTGGAACAATGACATCAAAAGACAAAACTGGCTATGTAAAACTAGAAAGAGGAAACTCTGTGCAGATAGATATGGCATCGGCTGGTAGTGGTGCAGAGCTAAATGTTTATAATAAGAAGCAAACAACAAATATAAAAATTGACAAAACAGATTATGATAATCATAATACAAAACTAGGAAATGTAGTGTTTGTGTTAAAGGCAAAAAGAAATACAGATATAGCACATCCAGAAAATCCGTATAAATATATTCCAGTTGGAGACACAACAAAATATGTTCAAATAAAAACATCTGCTGGATGGCAAGAAGGAACGACAATAACAGGATTTGCTAGAGCTATTGATATAAAATATGTAGATTATGATAAAGCAACAAGATTTGTAACAGATTCATCTGGAAAAATAGAAATAAACAATATATTAATGAGTACAAATGGTGCAGATAAAATTTTGTATCATATAGAAGAATTAAAAAATCCAAATTATGGATGGGTTGCAGAAGAACCAATAGAACAAGCTGAAAACAATAGAATTAACTATTATAATAACTATACAGTAATGTTTGATGCTACTACTGGAGGTACTGTAACAAATAATACAGATACAGCCTTTGAAAAAATATTGCAAAGAGGATGGGTAGATGCAAATAGAGCATCATCTAAAGAAACAGATAAAACAAGCTATGGTAGTACAGGAGGTATAACTGTTGGAGTTCGTAATGTAAAACAAACTACAAATATATTAATTGAAAAAACAGATACAGATAATCCAACAGGTGCTAATAATAAATTAGATGGAGTTAAATTCATATTAAAAGCACAAAAAGACCAAGAAATATCTCATTCAAAAAATGAATACAAAGATATTAGTGGAAAATATGTAAAAGTTAAAGTAAATGGAAGTTGGCAAAAAGAAGTAAAAGGTTCAATAAAAATAGAAGATATAGAATATGTTAGCAACCAAGATGATGCAACAAGATTTGTAACTCAAAATGGAAAATTAGAAATTCATAATTTATTAATAAGTACAAATGGTGCAGACAAAATCTGGTATCATTTAGAGGAAATTGATAATCCAAATTATGGATGGGTTGCAGAAAAAGGTAATTATAATAACTATACAGTAACATTTGCAGCAACAGATGCTATATATGGTACAGTAACAAATAATGATAGCACAGACATAAGCTCAGAAGATGGAATAAAAGCACGTGGATGGGCAAAAGCAAATAGAGTATCATCTAAAGAAAGTGATAAAACTTCAGGTGGTTCAGGACTTCATATTACAATATTTAACTTAAAACAGACAACAAACATATTAATTAAAAAGACAGACAAGGATAATACAAATTTTGGATTAAATAATGTAGAATTTGTATTGAAAGCTAAGAGACAACAAGATATTTCTCATAAAGAAAACAGATATAAAAACATAGACAATAAATATGTAAGAATTAAAACAAGTGCTGGATGGCAAACAAAAGTACAAGGAAGAGTAAGAATTACAGACATAGAATATGTTAGCAATATTAAACAAGCAACAAGATTTGTTACTGGTAAAGTAGATAACACAGATGGTGTATTAGAAATTTATAACTTATTAATTAGTACAAACGGTGCTGATAAAATAGAGTATCATTTAGAGGAAGTTGCAAATCCAAATTATGGATGGGTTGCAGAAAGTCCTGTTGGAAATTCAAAAGGAAATTACAACAATTACACTGTAACATTTGAAGCAACAAATTCTGATAATGGTACTGTTACAAATAATAATATTACCTCAGATTTAAATACAGTAGCAAAACGTGGATGGGCACAAGCAAACAGAGTATCATCTAAAGAAACAGATAAAACATCTGGTGGTTCAGGACTTAATATTTCAATACGCAACTGGAAACAAACAACAAATATTTTAATTGATAAAATTGATAATGAACAATCAAATGTAAAATTAGCAAATGTAGCATTTGTATTGAAAGCAAAAAGAAATAAAGACATTACACATCCAGAGAGCAAATACAAAAATATTGATAACAAATATGTAAGAATAAAAACAAGTGAAGATGGTGACTGGGAAACAAAAGTAACAGGTTCTATAAGAATAGTGGATATAGATTATGTTTCTGACATAAGCCAAGCAACACAATTCTTAACAGATGCTAATGGAAGATTGGAAATTCACAATATATTAATAAGCACAAATGGTGATGATAGAATATATTATCATTTAGAAGAACTTTCAAATCCAAATTACGGATATGTTGCAGAAAGCCCAGTTGGAAATAGTCATGGAAATTATAATAACTATATGGTAACATTTAGTTCAAAGGATAGTTATACAGAAAATGCATTTGGAACAGGAGATGGAACTGTAACAAATACACAAATTTCAGATAATTTAAGTGACAGAGAAAATCGTGGATGGGTAAAAGCTAATAGACAAGCTTCAACTCAAACAGATTTAGCTAAAGGTGGCTCAGGTGTAGATGTTTCTGTACGTAACTGGAAACAAACAACAAATATCTTAATAGATAAAGTTGATAATGAACAAAACGGAATAAAATTAGCAAATGTAACATTCGTATTGAGTGCTAAGAGAAATAAAGACCTTTCAGCACCAGATAACAAATATAGAAATTCATTACCTGTTGACGGTGAAAACAAGAAGGTATATGTAAGAATCAAAGTAAGTGAAAATGGTGACTGGATGAGTGAAGTATCTGGCTCAATAAGAATTGCTGATATAGACTATGTTTCAGACATAAAACAAGCAACAAAATTTGTAACAGATAATAATGGACGATTAGAAATCCATAATATATTAATGAGTACAAATGGTGCAGATAGGATATATTATCATTTAGAAGAAATTGAAAATCCAAATTATGGATATGTTGCAGAAAGTCCTGTTGGAAATTCAAAAGGAAATTACAACAACTATACAGTAACATTTAAAACAAGTGATAAATATACATCTGAAACAGCTTTAGGCAGTGGAGATGGAACTATAACAAATAATGAGATTACAGCTGATTTAAAACGAAATTTAAATCGTGGTTGGATAAAATCTAATAGACAGACATCAACAGAAACTGATAAAGCTAAAGGTGGTTCTGGTGTTGACCTTTCAGTTCTTAACTGGAAACAAACAACAAATATATTTGTTGAAAAAACAGATACAGACCAAAATAATATCAAATTATCAAATGTAACATTTGTATTAAAAGCTAAAAGAAATAAAGATGTTACTCACCCAGATAGCAAATATAAAAACATAGATGATAAATATGTAAGAATAAAAACAAGTGCAAATGGAAATTGGGTAACAGAAGCAAAAGGAACAGTAAGAGTTGTTGAGATTGATTATGTTAGTGATTTTAACCAAGCAACAAAATTTGTAACAGATGATAATGGCAAATTAGCAATCAAAAATATATTAATGAGTACAAATGGTGATGATAGAATTTATTATCATTTAGAGGAAATTTCAAATCCACATTATGGATGGGTAGCTGAAAAGCCAGTTGGAAATCCAAATGGAAATTACAACAACTATACAGTAACATTTGATACAAATGATAAATATGATTCAGAATCTGGACTTGGAAAAGGTGATGGAACTGTAACAAATAACAACAGTACAGATATAAATTCAGAAAACGGAGTAAAAGCTCGTGGATGGGTAAAAGCCAATAGACAAGCTTCAACTCAAACAGAAGCTAATGGTACAGCAGGTGTAGATGTTTCAGTTAGAAACTTGAAGGAAACTGCAAATATACTAATTGATAAAACAGATAGCTTGCTTACAAATAAAAAGTTAGCAAATGTAGAATTTGTACTAAAAGCTAAAAAAGACAAAGAAATTTCTCACCCAGAAAACAAATATAAAGACATCAATGAAAAATATGTAAGAATAAAAACAAGTGAAAATGGAAAATGGGAAAAAGAAGTAAGAGGATCTGTAAGAATAGTTGATATAGATTATGTTACAGACATGAAAGATGCAACAAAATTTATAACAGATGATAATGGTAGATTAGAAATCCATAACATATTAATTAGTACAAATGGTGCTGATAAAATATGGTATCATCTAGAAGAAATTTCAAATCCATATTATGGATGGGTTGCAGAAAAAGGAAATTACAATAACTATACAGTACATTTCTCAACAAAAGATAATGAAAATGGAGATGGAACTGTAACAGATAATGATAAGACAGATATAAATTCAGAAGATGGAGTAAAAGCACGTGGATGGACAAAACCTAATAGACAAAAATCACAAGAAACAGATAAGACAACAGGTGGAAGCGGATTAGATGTAAATGTATTAAACGTAAAACAAACATCTAACTTGTTCATTGAAAAAGTAGATAGTAGAAATACAGATAAAAAACTTCCAAATGTATCATTTATATTAAAGGCACAAAGAGATAAAGATATTTCTCATGCTGAAAATAGATACAAAAACATAGATAATAAATATGTAAGAATTAAAACTAGTGAAAATGGAAACTGGGAGAAGGAAGTTAAAGGAACAGTATACATTAAAGACATTGACTATGTTTCAAACGTAAATGATGCTACAACATTTATAACAGGAGAAAATGGAAGACTTGAAATATACAACTTATTGATGAGCACAAATGGTGCAGATATTATTAAATATCATCTTGAAGAAGTAAAAAATGAAAATTACGGATATTTATCAGACAATGATAAATATAAGAATTTCAGGGTAGATTATGGAAATAATGCACCAAATGGATGGGTTACATTAACTAGAATGCCTTCAACAGAAACAGAAGATACATCTAGCAAAAAAGGATATGATGTAGAAATCAAAAATGAGCAAATGTATATACGTGCATCTGGATATGTTTGGGAAGATATTGCTGATGCAAAGAGCAATACTAAAGACAATATTTATAAAGAAGAGTCAGATGCTTTAGTAAAAGGAATTAGAGTATATTTACACAAAACTGATGGTAATAATGATTCTATTATTGCAAAAGCTTTAACAGATGAAAATGGTTACTATGAGTTTGGTACTAAGATTGTTAATGGAAAGAAATACATTAACGGTGTAGAACAACCAGGAACTTTCGATAATGGTTATGAAAATAAAGATTATTGGGGAAGTAAAGAACCTAGTGTAAATGGAAATAACTTTACAAGTAAAGCAGAAAATGAAAATGGTAACCTTGTAATACAAGACTTAGGCAAATATTATATTGAATTTGAGTATGATGGATTGAAATTTACAACAGTTGCTACAAAATGGGATTATACAAATAGAGATGATGAATCTTCTAAAGCTGAAGAAGTTCCTACAAAAGGAAGCATAGCAGAAGGTTCAACAAAAACTAGGGATAGAGAAACTGTAAATAATGATTTTGCTGAAATTTGGCAAAACAGTTCAACAGGGTATAATACATGGTATAATAATGGATTATCATATACTGTTGATAAAGAAAATCATATTGCAACATATACTGATAAATGGGCATATAAATATGAAAACAATAGTAATGGTAAGAAAATATTAAATATTACTGATGCTGCATTAAATAAAAACCATGAATATGCTGTAGTATCTACAACAAATAAATCTGAATATAATATTGCACAAAGATGGAAATCAGCATATGAAAATACAGGTCTAGAATGTATTACAAATAATAACCAAGGAATTTTCAGAAGAGAACAAGCAGATAATGCTATCTCAGAAGATATAGATTCTGTTGATGTTATTGTAAATGGATACAAAAACACATATCAATATGGTGGCAGAAAAGAGTATCAAAAAGAAGGAGATGTTGAAGAAACATCAGACGGATTTGGAGTAGCAGTAAAATTTGGAAACAAAAATAATGCTTCTCAATATAGCAACAGAGGATTAAATACTTATAAAAGACCACTATATGAATCAGATTTAGCTTGGCATTTAAAAGATACAAAGAATAATCTTATGGAAGTATATGTAACATATAAAATTGTTGTTAAAAACCAATCAGACACATTAACCACAGTTATTACAGAGCTTACAAATTACTTTGATAAAAGATATAAGCTAGTTCAATCTTGGAGTGTAGATAATACTGAAAATACAATTAAGTGGGCTGACAAAGGCAAAGGAACTGAAGATTATAGTGCAATATATTATAATGCAAATTATACACAAAATTTAAATATAGAATTAGACCCGGGAAGAACAGGAACTGTATATGTAAAATTTCAATTGAATAATGACGCATTAAATGATATTGCACATGAAAGAGCAACATTGATGAATGTATCAGAAATATCAGCATTTTCAAGTTACTATGGTGATGATACTATGGTTGCAGGAGCAAAAACTGCTAAAACAGCAAATGATGAAGTAAACGACCCTGGAGAAATTTATGCTGCAATAGATAAAGATTCAGCTCCATTAGATGCAGATGTAGGAGCAAAAGGAAGTCCTTCAACCCAACTGGATGCAATTAAAAGACCTGATGGTTCAACACTTAATAATTATTATGAGCAAAATCTAGAATTGACAGATAAAAGTACATTTGAAGATGATACAGATTTTGCACCATCATTAATACTTGGTATTGATGAAACAGACCCAACTAGAGCTATTTCAGGTATTGTGTGGGAAGATGCATCTAATCCAACATTATTAACTGAAAATCAGAGATTAGGAAATGGTATATATGATGATGGTGAAAAATTAGTAAAGGATGCAGAAATAAAATTATTACAAAATGCTAATAAAGAACTTGGAAATCCTAATGTTAAAAATGAGAATATAGCAAAAGCATATAAATTAAATATAACAGGTAATACTGCTACATATGAAGAATATAATGCTATAGCATCTTCAAAAGAAGTAACCACAAACCCTATAAGAACAGGATATGATAATCAAGATAAATATAAATATAACTGGATAATAGTTGGTATTATTCCAGGTGAAAATTACAAATTAAGATATGGTTATGGAACATTTGAAGATGGAAAAGTTTCAACAATAGATGGAGAAGAAGTAGATGCTAGAGAATATAAATCTACAATTGTATGTTATTCACCAATGATAGATGAATTACAAAAAGCAACAGGAGGGAACACTAAAGATGAGCCAATTAAAAATTGGATAGCAGACCATTCAGGCAATATTGAAAAGAATGAAGAAAGATCAAATGTTGCAATAGATGCTGACTTAAAGCTAAGAGCAGAATCTGATGACATTTATTATGGAAGTTATGAAAGAAAAATCAAAATGATTGCAGATACTGCAATATTTGATGTAAAAGTTGAAAATAATAGCATGATAAAAGTAGATCAAGTTGCTAATCCAAAAAATACTTCATCAACATACGAAGATGAGTTTGAATTCATACTAATAGAAGAAAACGGAAAAAAATCTGTAAAAAGAAAACCAACATTCTATTCAGTAATACCATTTATGGACTTTGGAATTACACTAAGACCAAAACAAAAACTTGATGTAGATAAGACTATAAGCAAATTAACAATAACATTAGCAAATGGTCAGAATTTAATATTTGGAGATCCATACAAAGATAATCTAAACTATGTAAAAGCTCTAGGAACAAGTGGAAAAAATAGATTAGTTCTTGCTGAAATAGATAATGAGCTAATCCAAGGTGCAACAGTAGAAGTTGAATATGCAATAACAATAACAAACTATTCTGAAATAGATTATGATTATATAACATATAAAGACTATTATTATTGGGGAATTCCAAGTAATAATGAAGATCATTTATTACAAAATGTAGTAAACAGTGTAGTAGACTACATGAGAGGAGGACTACAATATGATGAAGAAAAGAATAGTGATAAGTGGAAACAAATATCTTTAGATTATTTATTAGGCCAAGAAGATGAGGATGGAAACAAAACAGATAGCGGAAGACGTCTAATAAATGATGATGTAAAAGGCGGAATAAAGACGTTACAAGAGAATAATGATCTTGTAATTGTAGAATGTAAGGGTAAGGATATTGGAGCTATAAAACCACCTCATGATGGAAAACCTGGAGAGTCAACAACAATAAATTTATATGGAAGCAAATTATTGGCAGTAAATACAAAGGGTGTTGTATTTAAGAATAATGCAGAAATATTAGGTTCATTTAAAAAGATAACAGATAAAGATAAAGAGACAGGAGAACAAGCTACGCCAGGAAATCATAATCCTAATACAGACAAAGAAGATGAATGTGATGATGGTAGAATAAGATTAATTATTACACCACCAACAGGTTTAAGTGCAAAAGAACTTAGAGAATTAGATGCAAAAGAAAAAATAGAAAATAATAGTATAAATAAAATATTTGAACCATTAACAATTCTAAAAAGGGGATATTGTTTAATAAAGAAACAAATATTAGAAAAATAAAGTACAAAAGATGAATAAAAAAATAACAATATATTGTTAACAGAGTAGAGTGTAATGCTCTACTCTGTATTTTAATCATCGAATTGTTTATTTAAAATAAAATAGAATAAAAATTAATTTTTGACCAGTGAATAATTTTAAAAAATTTAGAATAAAATAAATAAGATATGTCAACCATTTTTGAAATAATGTATTGACTATGATTGTGGAAAAGATTATAATTAATGTGCAATGATAATTTAATAATTTTTCATTTGTGTAGATTCACAAAAAAATCCCTAGAGTGCGAGTCTAGGGATTTTTATTGGGCAAAGCTAATAGACTTAAAAAGATGTATTGACAAAAAGTTAAAAAAAGTGGTATAAATATGATAAATAGAGACAACAACTTGATATTATGTAAATAGTATGTTATAATAATTGTAAATATCGCATATAATAAAATAGGAGATGATATATATGGCAACAAAAAGTTTTTTGAAAAATATAGTAATTAAAGATAGAAAATCAGCCGAAAGATTTATAAGTGCTTTGGAAAATGCAGAAAATAAAAAATCTAAAAAGGTAAAAATAAATAAGATGGTTGAAGATGTAACAGATAGTGAAAGAATAAGGAAAATATTTAGCAAATAAAACATGGGATATAAAATAATAAATCTAAAAGATATTTACAATAATCTAGGAGAAGAACGAACAAAAGAAATATTAAGTGATTATAAATGTGAATTAAATAAAGATGTTGAATATTTTTTAAAGGAAAGAGCAATAGAGTTTTCAAAGCAAGATTATTCTAGGACATATATTGTAATGAGTCAATATAAAGATAAAGATGTAATAGTAGGATATTTTGCTATAACGAATAAAATTACTAACATTAAAAAAGTAAAATTAAGTGAAACTAAAAGAAAAAAATTATTAAAATTTGCAATATTTGATAAAGAAAGTAAAAGTTATAATATTTCATTGCCTTTAATAGGACAGTTGGGCAAGAATTATAACAATGAATATAATAAATTAATTACTGGAGATATATTGCTAAAATTAGCTTGCGACAAGATTAAAGAAGTGCAAGAGCTGTTAGGAGGACGATTTGTTTTTTTGGAATGTGAAGATAAGCAAAAATTAGAAGAGTTCTATGAAAGTAATGGCTTTGTATGTTTTGGAAAAAGAAATTTAGAAAAAGATGAAAGAAGCAAAAATGAAGGAGAATATTTACTACAAATGTTAAAAGATTTAAGCAAATATGATATAAAGTTTAAGAACTAGCTACTAACTAGTTCTTTTATTGATTCTATGTAAAAAATAAAACAATGAGAATTAATAAAATCTCATTGTTTTACTGTTCTTTGGTGCACCATCTCGGAATCGAACCGAGGACCGCCAGATTAAGAGTCTGTTGCT
>ENA-OROK01000349-OROK01000349.1-human-gut-metagenome-genome-assembly--contig:-NODE-349-length-58448-cov-6.209957_pt1 | contig 58448 bp, 40 predicted proteins | sample MGYA00242127_ERZ509046 | MGnify/ENA primary metagenome ERZ509046 (study PRJEB26280, sample SAMEA2338728) | human gut metagenome | biome: human gut; feature: human-associated habitat; material: faeces... | reverse complement strand
TCGGACATGCAGTATCTATATATCCAATACCACCGATATATAGATGCTAAAAGAGCGGGATGAAAGAAAAGTGTTCAGCCTTTCTAATACAGATGTTCCTATATCCTCGAAAAACAGTTCTCCAAATGCCACACTTAAACGTATGAAATGCCACATCTGAGTGCCTTAAATACCACACTTGAAGAAGTGCGAAGTATGGCATTCCGGACGTTTAAGTGTGGCATTCTGGTTACTGAGATGTGGCATTCCGGTTACTTATATATCAAAGCCCCCTTAAATAAAAGTTGATGTGATTTACTCTCACTACTCTCACTTTTGAAATAAGCAGTTGATAAACAAAATATTAAGTGTGAGTGAGAGTAAATTTTGGGCGTGGGGGGGTAAGTTCCCTACCCTCACGCTCAAAATTTTATTCCTACAGATTAACTTGCTATAACACAATAAGATATTCCGCATTTGGCGTAGATGCCGTATAGGCCCGTAATCCGGTATTTTTAGCTTTTTTCCCCCGCATAAACGGCGGTATGTAGCCCTTTCCAAGGATTATTCTCCTAATAAATGTATCGTTTCTGTAGAGTTCATGGGGGAGGGAGGCTATCCGCGTAATCCCTATTCATCCTGTCAACCACGAGGTTCATGCAGTGTAAGAAAACCGAAAAATCTGCAGTTTCTCCTTTTACAGGAAGTTAGGAGTTTGCTGACAAGAAGTTAACTTCCTGTCGACAAACTCCCAACTTCTTGTCGACAAGAAATTGGGAGTTTGTAACATATTGATAATCAGCAATGAATTTCCTTGTGTAAAAAGAGTATTCGTGTGCATATATTACTCACTTTTACATGAATCGGACTTGCCTGAAATTACATTGCTTGTTGTAGATAAGAACAAGCAATGTAATCATTCATTGCATTGCTTATTCTGGATCATAACACCGCTTGTTTTCAGATGTTATTCAATAAGTATTTTTTCTTCCTGCAGTCTTTCAGTTTTTTCCAAACGCCCTGTTCATCGGCATTTCAGCTGAAAGATACCTGAAACTACTATAAGGCGGGAAGTTTCAGCCGTAACGTCGATGAACAGGGGATTCCGTGAGGCCTGAAAGAACGGAAAGAACTTTTTACGGAAAAATAGTGGATGCAGAGTGATAGTTCATAACAGGTACAGAAATGAGTCAAATGGTCAAGTAATGCTATCTTAATTCTCCTCCAGTTGGAGGAGGGGAATTGAGATACTCTATTTACTTAATATTGGAATTATCATTTAGCTCATAACCGAAAAGAAATACCAAAAACTATCCGATATATATCGCTGGAAAAACAACTATACTTCGCTAAAAAGAGAGGATACACGGGAGTTAAGCTGCCGAACCGGCACTTTTATCTCTTTCCTTTACGACTGTTAGGGAAAAATGTAGTATCTATTTATTCTTTCCACCGTGGTGGAAAGAATAAACCTTTGCAGAAAAATACGCTAATCTTCCGCAGAAAGGAACTTAGGAGATGCCGGTCTCCGTTTTATCTTCTTACGTATCCACAGGTAATATCCGGTCAGCGGAAGACTTGCGCCTATCAATGCTGCAACGAAAGTCAGTATCCGCGTCAGCATACCGCCCCAACTGCCCACATGCACGGAGTAAATCCAGCCACGGATTTTGCCGGAGTTATCCAGGTCCTTATAGAGAGTAGTTTCGGTAATCTCGCCATTACGGGGATTGAACTTATAACGGTCTGTTCCCCGTTGGTTACCGAAACGGGGGACAGCAACACTGGCAGAACCGTCGGAAACACTAATCTGCTTGTAGTCTGGATTTGCCTCGGCCAACTGTTCATATACCTGTTGCCAATTAGTATAAGGAGAATACCTGTGTGCGCCACGGCCTTCCCTACCCTCCGGTTTACCGTCCCGCTTACCGCCTTTGGCGGTCGCATTGGCTGCCGCGTTGCCGTGTCCCATACTGGGCTGCACTTCCACGCCAAAGGTTTTATAAAATCCTGTCCTGTACCACTGGAAAGACCACGTCAATCCTGTAAGAGCCATAGCCAGCAAGAATACAAGTGCATACATTCCGCCCGCTACATGCAAGTCGTACCAAAAGCGACGCCAACCTTTATTCGCTACAATCTTCAGACTGTTCTTCAATGCCTTGCGCGTACGCGGCCACCAGACGACTACACCTGATATCAGTACAAACACGAACATCAACGTACTGGTGCCGACAATCATCTTCCCCCAGAAGATGCCGCCATCCTGCTTCATGCTGTCCAGCAACCAACGGTGCATCCGGAACATAAAGTTGAAAAAGGGCGCCCGTTCATACTTCCCCGTAATCTCACCCGTATACTGATCCACATACATAGATGCACGACGAGGTTTGGAAAGCGTGACTTGGTAAGCCCGTTCAGGATCAGACGAAATATTAACGCCGGTCACTGACACGCTATCGGGCAAAGTTGCCGCCACTTTAGTCATCAATTGCTCCATGGGTAGCGGAGCAGCCTCAACCTTTTTCACAAAGTAGAGCTCACGATGGCAAAGTTCCATCACCTCTTTCTCGAATACCAGTGCTGCACCCGAAAAGCAGATCAACGTAATCAGTATCCCGAAAGGAACGGAAAGCCACAAGTGTATATTACGGAATATCTTTCTCATTATGTCAATTTATGAAGTTCGTAAAAAAGAGCCTGGCCGGCACATACCAGCAGGCTCTTTATCCCTAATTATAATCAATGAATGGTTTTGCACTTATTTAGTAGGTGTCAACCGACCCACACCGCTGATCTGAGTAGCTTCAATGGTAACTCCCTTCGTTGCAGTGGCGCTCGACGGATTGATCTTGTAGATGGCAGGATAACCCTCGGTTGTCGTTACAGTCAGATAAACATTGCCATTTTCGGTATAAGGCGCGTTGCCGAAACCGGAAATCAAATTAGTCTCAGGCAAGCCGGTTACATAAGTCAGCTTCTTGTCGCCTGCCTTGAAGATAGCCAGTTGATTCGCAGTAAAATCTTCTTCAGTCAAAGGACGGTCATACATCAACATCAGGAAGTAGTCACCCGTAATGTGCCAGCAACGGAGGAAAGATTTTCCGCCACTTTGAGCTTCCAGATCACAATAGTAATCATCAAAGTCTTCCGTGCCGTTAGGAATACGTACTACACCGGCAGGCAAAGTAGTCTGTTGGCGCACATCATCCATCGTCTTTGCAAAACTGGGAGAGAAAACGTAGATATCACCGTTGTCTGCTTCCCAGATTGTCTGGTAATACTGAGATTTATTGCGTCCGCAAGCATAGCTGATTTTATCTGTACTGATCAGTTTCTTGCTGGTAAGAGTCTCATCATCGAAGATAGCTACCCAACATTCATTCGGATATTGCGTCCATTGCAACTCTCCTTTTTTATAGCTGCTACTGTTTGAGCCACCGTCTTCCTTTTTTATCAGGTCTTGATTACCCGGTAACACCCATTCGCCATTATTATACGCTGCGCCATACTGGCTCAGCCCCATCGGAACAGCTGCGCTATAAATCTTGTTGCCGTGTTGCAAAATACCAGCCAGCGTCACAAACTCACCATTTCCCAGGAAATTCTCTGAGAGATAGGCCTTATTTTGAGTGTCATTGGTCTTATAAGTTTCGGCCTCTACATCCAGATAAGAAAGCAGGAATGTTTTAGGTAAGTAACCGTTATCATCGGCATACCCCGTATATCCGTCACCTGTAGAAGAAGTGATGATATATCCCTCGTAAATACCATAACTGGTGAACCGCTTCACTGCATACTCGCCCGACCGTGCCACCATTTCATAATTTGAGTTCATGACGAATGAACGGGTAGTACCGGCATTACCTTGATTGTAGGTCAAACCATACAGATATTGATCTTTATAAAATATCCACTGTGACGCACCGTCATTCACAAGGCCATTGTTTATGGCGGAAACCGTTCCTTTATCCAATGTTTCGGAAGTCAGCAGAACGTTCGTAGTATTTCCCGAAGCTGTCACTGAGGATGCTATCACATACTCACCTCTACCTTCGGTGCCACCACCAAGGCTCGGCTCATTGTCAGTACATGCTGTCAGCGCCAGTCCGGTTATTGCTGTTGCAAAAAATCCAGTCAAAAAGTTATTCTTCTTCATCTTACTTTTACCTTTAATTTTAATCTAAACTATATAATCTATGAATCTTTAATTACCAAAATACACACGCACTTTCCCGTAGAATGCCCGCCCGGGCTTCTGAAGACTGAAATTGTCATACAGTTTCTCGTTCGTAAAATTGCGGCACTCAAACGACAAATTATACCGTCCGTTGCGCAGACTATAAGAAAGCGCCAGATTGTGCGAGAACTGATTAGGCACCACATAATCGTTCTTATTCGATCCGATATTAGATGAATAATAAGTAAAACTATGCAGATACTGGTTGTCATAGGAAACCGTCAGCGTATTACCTTTCTTCCAAAGGTTGCGCCAATAGAACGTCACATCCGAATCGGCAAACATATACGGCAGATTGGGCATACGCTCTTTATAGGCAAGATTGGCCGCACTGCTGGAGATCGAGGTCTTCATGTTGTCACGCACGTTCATCTGCGTAAAGTTTCCTCCAACACTCAGCCATCTTCCGAAACCATATCGGGCGGAAACATTAAAGCCTTTCGTCAACACCTTACCATAATTTATATAGGTAGCAGCTGATTTACCTCCACTCAGGTCGGCAATGTTACGCTGAATATAGTCTTTTGTATTACGGTATATCAAGCCTCCTTCCACATATACGGAGTGTTTCCCGAATGTCCGGGTATAGCTGAGGTTAAGGTTCAAGTTGTCGCTATTCTCAGGCTTGATGCCGATATCTCCCATTTCCAGGTCTTCATCACCGAACATTTCTTCAATAGTAGGCAGTCGATAGGCTTTCTCATAGGACAATTTGGCCTGAAGACCGGGCAATATGAAATAGGTTCCGGCTGCACCATAACCCATGGAGCTCACATCGCGAGTAGTGCGCACATACTCACTCTGATTACTGGATGTAGCCATCGGCCCTCCTACAAACTGGTGGTAATATTTGCCGAATACGGAGAAGTTCCAGTTTTCAGACGGCATCAGGCGATAGGACAGGCCGGAAATATTCTTGCGTGTTTCCTTGGCGATAGCCTCTTTTTGCTCTTCCTTGGCAAGCAGCGAGGTGTTAGAACGGTGGAAAGCATTCAATACATGATTGAAAGTCAGCATCTGTGCCCTATTGATGCGGTAGTTCACAGTCAGCGTACCATTCCAGTTGTTATTGTCCGCCCGTGAATATTGATAAGACTGCTCACCGGGAGAGTTCATCAGCGCCTTCTGCCCATACCAATTGTACTTGTATGAGGCAGTATCCACATTAGTGGTTTCATTCTTATTGTAATTGACGGTCAGTGCCACATCCAGACCTTTGGTGAGCAGGTCACGCTTGCTATATTCCAATGAAGGCATCAGTGAATGACCTTTACGATGCTTCTGACCGTATACGATTTCCTGACGGACACCGGTCTGTATATCCTTATACATGTGCGAATAGGTGAAACCCAGCAACAGACGATCCGCCCATTCCTTATCTACAAAACCAATCTTTCCGATAATGGCTTCGTTATGGTACGTATCGTTGAAGCGCTTTACACGTACCTTCTTATCCCTGTCAATTCTGCCGGTTTCGAAATCTTCTACCGGTGCCTCTACATGATAGTCGTTATCCGAATAATTCTGGAAAGCATTGATTTCATAAGTAAAACCATTCTTGAAGGTTTGTCCGAAGTTGACGTATGATTTATGTGTATTAAATGAGCCATAAGAATAGGAGGCATCCAGAAACCAGCGGCGACGTTTCTTGTTAGTTACAATATTGATAACCCCACCGATAGCATCGGTACCGAATCCCACAGGTACCACTCCTTTATAGACCTCAATCCGGTCGGCAAAGTTCACAGGAATATTGTTCAGTCCGAAAGAATTTCCTACGCCTTCCTGCGGTACACCGTCAATGAATACTTTGACGTGCTTTCCACTGAATCCATCCAGCATGAGTTGCATATCCGAACCCACACCACCCGATTCACGAAGTTTCATACCCGGTGCCTTGGTTAAGGCGTCACTCAGATTCTTAGTAGTGTTCTGTAACTCTTTCGTATCGACAGCCACTGCATTAAAGGCTGATCTCTTCAAACGGGTCACCCCTGTAGAAACAATGGTCACTTCGTCCAACTGCTGTGTCTCGGGAGTAATCGTGAGGTTCTGTTTCACCCGCTCCCCTGCAATCAGCTTCACTTGTTTCTCCACTGTCTTATAGCCGATGGCAGACACGATCAATGTATAGTTACCAGCGGGTGCTTTTATATGGTAAATACCTTCCTGATTGGTAGTTCCACCATAACTGGTACCCTTCAGGTAGACAGTCGCAAAATCAACGATTTCCTTCTCAGTAGACAGTATCTTACCGGAGATCATTGCTTTGTCTTGTGAAAAGACAGATAATGAAGAAATTAACAAGACAACGAGAACGGAGAGTTTTATTATATTTGCTTTCAATTTACAAAGAGTTTTATACGATTAATAAATCGCTGCAAAGGTCTTTATAAAAGGGAGGCAAAACAATCGCTATATGCAGGTAAATATCTTACAGGAATATTCGATAGGAGTATACGCCGCAATCGCTATTAATAGGTATATTGCATTAACACAAAAGGATTTCAGCATAGTTCTTTACAAAAAAAGAGGCGGCATACTCATAATGAGTATCCACCTCTTCATCCACTAACTAACCTTATTACCCCTATTTATTTTTCTTTCCAAATCTTATTCCAACTATTCTCCCATGTTCCCCGGTCTTTCTTATCTACAAAAGGTTGTTCTTTCGCCGGATAAACCAAACCATCAGAAGTAAAGTCAGCACGGATAAATCCGATTTTCTCCCGGAAATGAGATTGGCTGTCATTGCCGAAATAGCTGCACCACCAATTACCTTCTTTATCTTTAAAGAATCCGGTGCCACCACCGCAAGGTATCGATTCATGGCGTTTTTGATAGGGTCCGTAAACATTATCAGAAATTGCCAAACAAGTAGAATATCTTCCTTCATAATTGTCAGCCGCTCCCAGATAGTATTTCCCATTCCGCTTGAACAATACCGCGCCCTCATGTCCCAGATCATTCATACCACGACCTACACACTTCTTAGCATGATGGTCCGGATTATAATCCGGTTCAGTCAGGACAACCTTACGAAAGGGTTCAGCCAGGCCACTCATATCATCTTTCAACAGAGCAATCTCAGTTGCCTTCCCGTATGTGAAATAGACTTTACCATCCTCATCCTCGAATAAAGTGGCGTCAATTCCCTCAACAATGGGGCGATCAATAGTAAAAGCGTTTACGTAAGGCCCTTCCGGCTTGCCTGTACTACTTTTCAATATTCCAATCCCATCCGGGCACATGCTGAAACAGATGAAATAATTGCCTTTGATGTAATGAATTTCAGGTGCCCAAACAGCACGAACTGCACGTTTCGGGTGCTTACGCCATGCTTTCACCCAATCGTCCGCTTCCTTATCAATATCCCAAACCAGACCTAAATACTCCCAATTATGCAAATCCGCAGATTTCCACAGTTCTATACCCTCAGCCCAAGCCCAAATATTATCACCGGAGGAACCTGTAAGATAGTAATTTCCATCGCCACCCAAAGTTACAACTCCATCACGCAAATGTAGTTCCCACGCAGGCTTAATGGGAGGTACCAATCCTTTTTCCACAGCTGAACCCGTACACATCCGGAGATTTCCTTCCTGATATTCCGGACGGGGATGATTACCATAGTATACAACTCCTTCAGTACCACTTCTCCAGCCTCCACGACCATCTTCCTCTACAGGCATTCCCGGTCCGCTAACGCCAGAGAACTGTTTAGCCCACTCTATTTGTTCTTGCGGTGCAATATATATATCTTCCTGAGCAAATGCCCAACAGGAAAACAAACAATTTACCACAAGAAGGAGACTCCTTCCAAAGCTTGAATTAAAAGAAAACATTCTCTGATTCACTCTCATGTTTTTCTATATATAAAATTAATCTACTTTTACACAACGCACGGAGAAGGCATTGGCACGGCTATTCTTCCCTGCCGTATCTACCTTATCCTTGCCCACGTTCATGTAACTTGCATCTGCCCCATTGGATGCGAAGGCTGTACTTTGCCAATAGTAACCGGATTTCTCCGCATCCTGAAGTTTCCCTGTTTTACGATTACGTAAGCCACCAAGCGGATACCACAACTCCTGTCCATTATAATTTAAAGAGTAACCTAAATTCTCCGCATCCCAATTAGAGGTAGAGAGAAAAACACTCGCCTCAATGCCGGATGTAGAAGAAGATGAATTCAACCATGTATCACGTGGTGCAACCATATAACCTTCAGGACAAGGATCGTATACAGATTTCTGAATAGAAGCAACTGACGGATAATCATATCCTTCGGGATTTCCCCAGAGAGCATTATCACCCCAATAGAGCCAGTCATATGAATAATAGTAAGGTGGGGCGGAAACATTGCTCTTGGAACGTGAATACTTAATATACGTAGCCGGATTCTGGACAGAATAGGCCACCGTACCTCTTTCTTCACTACCACTTTCTATTTTCAGGCTAACTACCCCACTCTGGTCATACATCTCAGCTTCAGTATTCTTTCCTATTTCACTGGTTGTTACAAACGGGTCCTTACGCCCCCATTGATAAAGTAACCCTATGGCTCCCGCATCACCCGGAGTAGCAGAAACAGCACCCAGATTACGATCCATAACTGTATAACTATTGCCTTTGCTATTTACTCCGAAAGGCTGATCTGCAACATCAGTAACCCAAATATGATAAGACCAGAGAATAGTAGCATCTTCTGCATCAGCATCTTCCATGTCATAAATAGCGACAACCGCATTACCCGGTTGCCCATTCAAAGTAGCTGTAAAAGATTTACAGTCGGAAGATAATGACACATTGCTTATAAAATCGGTAGAAACATCATTCCAAAGTAATTTGGCAGAACGAGCTAATCGGCTATCGTCCGAAGCATGATTCTCGTAAGTGTACTTCAGACTGGTAGTATAGTAAGGAGTACAATCAACAGTTACTGAAGTTGTACCGGGAGCCACTATGATTGAATTGGCCTTACCATAATAATTGGTCACCGATACCCATTCAATGCTCTCTAAAGCAACAGAAAGTACTTTACCGCGTTCAATGCTCTTTCCATTCAAGTCTACAGAGCAAGTCCCCATTCCTTTAGGAGAAACAAGTGTTATATCCAACGTACTGCTCAATGCCATCGGCGGAAGGGCAAGATACAGTTCCTGACCTTCGGATATGTTTATATCGCCTTTCAACATAAGTGTTTTAGATGTATTCTCCAGGAAAGTAACCTGTCCCGTCGTTGCATCTACACGTACATCTCCCGCAAGCATATCGTTCTTGGACTCAAAAGTAACGGAGGTAAGAGAAGCAAAATCTTCATTAGCCGGAACTATCAGTTTCAATCCTCCACAGGCTGCATTCATTTTCATATTATTCAAACCGTCATTATCCGTCAGGCAATAAAGCGGACAAGCGGACTGGTCTATCGCACCTTGTGTATAAGTCTGAACCGTCGGTAAAGAATAATCCAGATTATTACCCGAAAGTTGGGCATTAGCAGGATAATAAATCAGATATTGATTGGCAACAGGAACATCGTACATACTAACGCATGCATTCGACAATACAGAATATTCCGTTCCATTGATGCCTATTTTTTCTCCGGTCTGGATTTCTACCTTCAATTCATCTTCCTGATTAAGGGTCAAAGTAAACGAATTGGGCTGTTCATAAATTAATTGTTCGGTATCGTCACAACTAACCATAATTACCACTAATGCAGCAACGAGATATTTTATCAGTGTTTTCATACTATTTCTTCTCCTTATGTTTAAGAGTTAATTATTAAGTTTAGCATCAAGTGTAAAGATATAGTTTTCGATATTCGTATAACCGTTGTTTGCTATCTTTGCAGCATCAGAGGGGTCATTCTTATCCAAGCCATATTTGTCTTCAAATTCATCAGGCATACCGTCATTGTCGCTATCCAAAGGTTTCTCCCCGTTTTGAATAGTACCTACACCTCCCAATGAAAACTGCTGTACATCTTGTTCATTCTGAATAATCGTTCCCTTTTTACCCAGTGAAGTCAGCTCATCAATCAGATATTGGTCCACTTCGTCACGAACCGGAAGACTGGCACCTACATTCTTTACAATCCAGTTATAGGCTTCTGTTGCAGATGTTTGCTGGCTAATAGCAGGATGTTTATCCGAAGGCGCACTCAGGAAAGTAGGTTCCCCTTTGCAATATTCGGCCCAGTTGGCTTGCGTCAGTTCAAAACCATTGAGCGAACCATCCTTATCATTATCATAATAATTTCCTTTATAATAAGCTCTAAAGTCGGCATTACCTCCCAGAAACGGCGGAGTAGGACTCATCGGAACTTTTTCCACCTTAATAGAGTTATCTTCTTGTCTTACATTCTGCCAGTTGTCCACAGGCCCTACAATGAAGTAGTTATCCTCAATAGTTGTTTCCGACTGACCGGACGAATCACCGCCCATATTATAAGCGGCACCACTTCCCCAGTTATAAACCACATTGTTTACAAACTGATTCAGACCTTTCACTTTCGGATTACGTGTTTTATTATCAGTATAAAGATTACGGAAAAGGGTAATGCCTGATTCTGTATCTGTTTGAATCAAACCACCGCAAGAATGATTTTGTAATCCCTGACCAAGAATTGAATTCTGAATGGTAATATTGCGTGGAAGTGTTCCTTTACTATCCCAGTTGATGGAGAAGTTTTCATCACGTCCCCAAGTAACAGATAAATGATCGAAAATCATATTTTCACCATTTGCTATTCCGGCAGCGTCTTTTCCATCAGGCCCATTCGTTCCCATACGGATACGCAAGTGACGACAAATCAGATTACTGGCTCCAGTAAACGAAACGCGGTTACCATAAAGGACTACACCATCTCCAGGAGCTGTTTGAGCTGCAATAGTCAGATTCTTGGAAAATACAAGTGCCTCTTTCAGGTTGATAATACCTGCAACATCGAATACAATTATCCGGTCGGGTTTACTTACTGCAGCACGCAATGAGCCTTCTTCTCCGTTGTCTTCCAAAGTAGTAACATGGTAAACGTCACCACCACGACCTCCTGTTGCCCCGGCTCCATAACCTTCAGCACCGGGAAAGGCCAAAACTTTACCATAATCAGGGAAAGGACCGTCGCTGCCTTTCTTTATAATAACTTCAATATCATTATCACTACAACTCATTCCTAATGTTGCAATAAGGAGTAAAACCCCGGCATTCTTAAAAAAATCAAATAGAGTAGTTTTCATTTTTAGGTTGATTTATACAGGTAAACATTTTGTTGTTCGTTAAAAGCAATAAAGATTGCTGCCTCTGTCCGGAAGGACAAAAGCCAATCTTTTAATAGTTGAAATAAATTACGAGAAAGATTGAAAAGATATAGCCTTAAATTCGTAAAGTCGATTACCTGTTGCAGGATAAACACCTCTGCGAATTTAAGGCTATAGACATTAAAAGTATGTCAAAGAGTGGTTATTCACCGCTTTGTAAGTAGCCTGGATGTTGTGTCAGGTTAGGATTGTCAATCATCGGATGTCCGGAAGACTTAGCAGCAAAAGGTAATAATTCACATTTGTTTTTCTCAAAACCATAATACAAGCCGTCACTACCGTCTGCAGCCTCAATCCAGTTCGGATAAGTACCACCATTTTCCGCAGAACCGGTCGGTTTCGTATAGATAATATTACCTATCTGCAAAGCATTATAACCATTGGTAAATCCTACTGCCTTACGTGCGTTACCATTATAAGTACTTGTATAGGCTTCGAACATATTGACGGGATACCATTTATCTCCATCGGCCATAGTTATACCGTGTGCTTTCACAATGTCTGCCAATGTTTCCTGGAAAGCATCATACTCAGCAGAATTAGTAGGCACAGCTTTAACCAAAGCTATTTCATTAGCATCTGTCAGATCAATATAATCTAAGGCCAGGAATTTATCACCATAAGCCTGAGCATCTACTTGGAACTTATACAAACGATATACCGGCACATCCGCATACTCATTTCTGCGATCAGAAAGATCTTTCATCGCCTGTTTACAAGTAGCCAACTCATCAGCCAGCCTGTTCATACGAGTTAAATCGCTACGTAATGTAAACTCACCAGCAAATTCCCACTTACGTTCCTGAACAATAGCGTCCTCAAATTCCTGTTGTCCAGTAGGTATTTCCATAGAGCCAATACCGGCACGTTCGCGAACTTCTTTCAAAGCATCTTTAGCGGCTTGAGTCGGTCCATTATTCAAATAGTTCTGAGTTTCAGCATACATAAGCAATACATCTGCATAGCGCATAACAGGAATATTCAAGTTACGTTGTGATGCTCCTGCCGGTTCTACACACCATGAAATACGGAACTTACCCGGCATGATACAAGAGTAAGTAGTACCGACATCTACCCATGTGTCGCCAGCGGCACCTTTATTCAGAAAATAAACACTATAAGATGTACAAGAAACATCACGGCGGGTATCGTTCTCATCAAATGACAAATAGTAGGTAGGCAACATGAACTGCATGGCCTTACGCGAACCATACGTACCACCTCTTGAACCCGGATGTGCATATACACCAAAATTAGAGTTAGTGGTAGTACCATATTGGGCAAGTTCCCAAATCATTTCACCACTGGTTGCGGAGAAATTACGTTGACAATAATTATACCATAGGTACTGAAAACCAGTCATATTATTTTGTGCTTTAACCAGAGAGTGTTCGCTACGATTGATAATTGCCTTACATGCATCATCAGCAATCTGATAAAACTCCTTTACCTTAGCATCATCACTACGCCGAGCCATCTGGAGAGTACTCGGATCATTGGTTTCGAAATTCCAACGCAATGAATATCCTCCTGCATAAAGAGCTACGCGAGCCAGCAATGCATAAGCACCTTGTTTGGATAAACGTTCAGGAGTACCATAACCACTTTCGCTGTACCAAGGCAAGTATTCTACTGCCTGCTGAAGGTCAGCTACAATTTTATCGTAGATTCCATCCCGAGGTGAACGTTTAGGATAAAAGGTGTTTTCATCCGACGGATCCATCTCTTCCAAGGGTTGAAATATGGAAGGTACATCACCATATATACGGATAAGATTATGATAACAAAACGCACGAATAGCAAGCAATTCACCCATTAAAGCATTGCGTTTGCTCGTTTCCGGCATATTACTCAGTTGACTGATACCGATATTTGTAGATTCGATGATACGATATTGTTCCTTAAAAATAGTAGTGACCGTAGCCGGCATGGTCGGATCATACTTATAGTTACAAATCATATATTTCGAGTTATTTGTAGTACCATCTTCACTGGCATGCATCACTGTTTCTCCCATGCCCAATTGGTAAAACATTTCTGAGTGAATCAAGCCACGATAGCAACCTTGTACAAACATGTCAGCTTTATACTCGTTTTCAAAAACGAAGTCTGAATCTTCTGCCGTTAAATCTGGCATTTCAAGCCAGTCCTGGCAAGAAGATATTCCGAAAGAGAAAGATACTATGGCCAAAGCAATAAATGTCTTTTGTATGCCAGCCAATATGATTGATATTTTTTTCATGATAAATCTTTATTTAGAATGTTAAGTTAAGACCAACAACATAACTTCTTGAACGAGGATAAGTAGAACTATCATAGCCCGGTGTACAAACCACGTTATCATTAGCTGACGATACTTCAGGGTCATAACCCGAATAACCGGTAATAGTAGCCAGATTGTTAGCGGTAAAATAGACGCGTGCATTAGATATCATTATCTTTTGCAACCACTTCTTAGGGAATGTATAGCCCAATGTCAGCTGTGCAATACGCAAATAAGAACCATCCTCTACATAATAAGAAGAAGGATAAGTAATATAACTTGAGTTGGTTGTATTCAAACTCCATTTACGCAGTGATTCATTAGGATTCAACTCTTTAAGACGTGCCAACGTAGTGGCTTTCTTTCCTGTTGCAGGATCAACCAAACGATAATAATTATTGCCAAATTCAGCCGGAACATTCTGATAGAGAGCATAAGGACTCATACTGTGCTTTGTTGCATTATACACATCATTTCCAATAGAGAATTTCATGAATACACTCAAGTCAAAACCATAGAAAGAGAAAGTATTGTTGAAACCTCCAATGCAATCAGGAGTACCGTTACCTATTTTCACATATTGTCTCGTAAACTGATCGCCAGCTTCATTGTCAGCTGCAAACTTTATATCACCAGGCTGAGGTTGTCCATCAAAAGGTTTCACAACACCATCACGCAAAATGAAAGAACCATCTTCTCCCTGAGTAAAATCATCAGTAGTATAAATGCCGTCATATACGTATCCATACATATCACCCAATGCTTCACCTACCACAGCATAATAGGTTAACGTACCCGAACGGTTACTACCAGCTGCGAACGTCTTATGATCTTCTACTCCTTCTAGAGCCAAAACTTTAGAACTGTTGAAAGCAAGATTCAGGTCAGTAGTCCAACGGAAGTTCTTCGTGTTGATGTTCACCGTATTAAGAGTGATTTCCCATCCACGGTTACGCATTTCACCAACATTCTGATACTGACTTGAGTAACCCGTTGAAGACGGAATAACACAATTCATCAACAAGTCACTGATTTGGTTATTATACCATTCAGCAGTCAAATTCACGCGACTGTTAAACAACGATATATCCAGACCAATATTCGTTGCATGTAAAGTCTCCCATTTCAAATCCTTATTACCCAATGTAGTACCTACAACATAAGCTGAATTATTCTCATTATTACCCATAGGGTAAGTGGTTTGTGAATAGTTAGTGGTATATTTACTACTACCAATAGCATTATTACCAGTCACACCATAACCAACACGAAGCTTTAAACTATTAACTACATTCATCAATTTACTGTTCTTCCAGAAATTTTCTTCTGAAATACGCCATGCACCAGATACGGAAGGGAATACTCCCCACTTGTTTCCTTTGGCAAAATTAGTTGCTCCATCACCGCGAACTGTAGCTGTTAATAAATAACGTTCGTCAAATGTATAATTAAAACGTGCAAAAGCCGAAACAATGCCACTGTTTTTATGGCTCGTTGATTGTTCCTTAACTGTTGCATCAGTAATATTATCCAGTCCATGATTTGGATAAGGGAACTTGATAAGTGTCATCTTATCACTCTCACTTTCTGAATAAGTAACTTCATGACCCATAAGAACATTTACCTTGTGTTTCTTGGCAAAAGTCTGGCTGTAATTCAAGGTATTGGTTACTTGCCATTTATATGACTCTGAATTACTGATACTACCGTTTATACCAGTATTACTGGGATCCATTATATAGGAAGTAGAATTCTCATCGGCAAAAGAAGTAGATTTACTATGCGACCATGTATAACTACCTGCTGTTCTCCAAGTAAAATGTTTCAGGAAGTCAAATTCCAGACCTGCATTTACCGTATATAATTTGGAACGTTTATTCGAAGTAGAAGCATCATTCTGTACAATCGGATTAGCAGTATCAAAAGAAGCATCAAGTCCCGAGAAGTCCGGATAAGTCTGCGTATAGAGCAAATCATCACGAGTAAACATGCTTCCTCCATTAATAGGCTGAAGAAGTACATTCTTCATTCCGGAATAAGCGCCACCACCATCTGTCGAATTGCCTGAAAACATTGTGTTAAGATCAAAACGAACCCCTTTATAAAGTTCCGTATTAACCTTCGCACGGATTGAATTCTTCTTTATACCATGATTAGCAAGCAAACCTTCCTGATCACTATAATTATAACTCAACATCACCTGGGTCTTTTCAGTTCCAGTAGAAACATTGACATTATGATTTTGTGTCAGGGCTGAACCTCCAAATACTTCATCTTGCCAGTCGATGCCATAAGCATCTCCATATTGGCTATTGATACGTCCATAAACTCCTGAATAAAAATCACTGGCATCAATACCTTTTCCATTATCAAATACATTACTCCACACTGCTGTTTTACCTTGCAGTTCTGCCATCTCATATTGATACTTCACAAAATCCTCAGCATTAGACATCATATCCAGTTTTTTGGAAAGTTTGTCAAAAGAGAAGTAAGTATTATAAGTTATCTGTGTCTTTCCTTTCTTACCGGACTTTGTCGTAATTAACACGATACCGTTAGAACCACGTGAACCATAGATAGCAGTGGCCGATGCATCTTTCAAAATATCAATGCTTTCAATATCATTCACATCAATATTGGTCAAAGCATCACTCATTTCAAAACCATCTACAATATAAAGAGGTTCCGTGCTCTGAGTAATAGAAGTACCACCACGGACAGTGATATTAATACCAGCACCAGGTGCACCACTTTTTGTGACGATGTTCACACCTGCCGCCTTACCCTGCAAAGCCTGAGCAGCTGTTATTGCCGGAACAGCTGCTAACTCACTGCTTGAAACAGAAGATGTAGACCCCGTCAAATCTTTGCGCTTCACCTTTGCATAACCAATAGCAACAACTTCTTCCAACATCACACTGGATTCTTTCAATGTAATGTCAAAATGCGTTTTGTTACCGATTATCACCGTATGGTTGTCATAACCGATAAAAGAGACTATCAACTCCTTGGCAGAAGCTGGCACAGAGAGTTTAAAGTTACCATCCATATCAGTAATTGTACCGACAGAACTATTACCTTTCACCGTAACAGAAGCACCGATTACCACGTCAATTGCATCCCTGACGGTACCGGTAATCGTTTTGTTCTGAGCTAAAATGCTTAGAGGACAGCTTATTAATATGAGCATTAATAAGCACAGATTTTTGTGTAAGATTCTCATAGATTATTAATATAATTGATTAATAAATAAATTCAAGCCTAACAAATTACACCATGACCGTTATCGGACACAGAACTTGTGTCAGCAAAAATAGAAACTCTTACGTCTATATAAAATGCGAATTTTGACCGAAACACTTTTGCTTTTGATTTTATTCATGAAAAGAAAAGCACTTCAGAAGCTAAATCAACAGATTCACAAAGGATTAATAATGATTTTGATCTAAGACTAAACGTTTTGATTTTACAATAAGTCCTCTTCTTCTACATTGGTTTCACGCCCAAAAGATCTATATTCCAAGGGGGTAAATCCAGTACGTTTTTTGAAAAGAGAGAAGAAATGCTCAGTGGATTTATAATCGAGCATAAAAGATATTTCCTTGACAGACTGGGATGTACCTACTAACAACTGCTTTGCTTTACGGAGTTTCAATTCCTGAAAATATTTGGCAGGTGCATATCCCGTATAATCCTTAAAAACCTTGCGAAACCAGGAATAGCTAATATTCAGTTTCATAGCCAATTCTTCCGGATCAATATCTTTGAACACATTTTCATTCATAATGATTTTCGCTTGTTCAATCTTTTGATCAACATCACCGACCTCAAAAATCTTATTCTTAGAAATGGAAAGGATCATTCCTATCATATGCAACACAATACCAGAAAGATATTGCTGAGAAGAAATCTTATCAGCTTCAGCAATTTCCAATGCACGCGAGAAAAGAGTAACTAATTCCTCATTCAATCCTACCTCTAATACTTGATTATCTTTAGAAAGGAAACCACCTTTCAACATATCATCTATGACCGGTCCTTCAAAACCAATATAGTATTCATTCCATCCTGTCTGCTGGTATGGGTGGTATGTGTGCCACTGTCCGGGAAACAGCACCATGAGCCTTCCCTTACAAACTTGCTTCTCAGGAGTGGTCTCAGAGGTAAATAATCCTCGACCTTTAGTTATGTAAACCAGCTGATACTCACGTAAAACACGTCCTTTTTGAGCATTGAAGAAGTAACCAGAAGGGTGATCCTTCAAGGGATAGGGAGAATTCGGCTGGATAGACTGAAAGCCTACAGTATTTACCCACAGACCGAATTTCTGGTCCATGTCATTTACAATCAAGTACTTAAATTCAACCCCTAAATCATTATAGTTCTTAGTCATAATACGTGTTTTTACAGGATAGGATAGGTAAGGGCAAAAATAGAAATTATTTGCGAATAAAAAAATGTCCGCTCCGGGTTAATTCTAAAAATATACCGGAGCGGACTAATAAATACGAATAAAGAGAAAGAGTCTATTTCTTTACGACAATCTTATCATATTGTTGTTCGGCCTTGATTTCTGTATACTTAGGTGCATCTATCATCTCGATAAGTGCACGGAGTACAGGGCCTTCACCCATAGGATCGTTCTCCTGGGTAGGACGGTTGTAATAGTATGCCACAGAAGGCATAATGCCGGTTCCTACACAAATAGAAGTTACATCACCATCATCTGAGATTTTTTTCATCATACCCTTCAAACCTTGTTCAGCCACATAGATAAAGTCCGGATGCAACCAACCCTCCTTCACACCACGGGCAATACCGAACACAAACATAGCGGTACCAGTGATTTCTTCATAAGAATCTTCCTTATCCAGCAATTGATGCCAAAGTCCGTTCTTACCTTGATAGCGTGCTACACCACTGGCTTGCTGACGGAAATTTTCAATAACCGCTTCACGCATCGGATGATCTTTCGGCATCATACTAAGCAAATCAGCTTGTGCCATAAACACCCAGCCGTTGGCACGGCTCCAGTGAGCTACTCCATGTTCCTTGTTGTCTGTATGATAACAGTGATAATAAATCTGCTTTTCAGGACACCAGAGATAGCGATTATAATTCAACACCTGATTAACGGCATCATTGAAATACTTCTCATCACCGGTCAACTTACCCATACGTGCCAAAAAAGAAATTGCCATGAATGCATCGTCCGCCCAGATAGTATTAACGTGTGGCCAGATGCGGGCAATGGTACCATCAACCAGACGAGGTTCACCATAATTCAGATGTTCGGCAGTCTCATTAATGTAACCCAGAAATGAATCATTAGGATACTTCAACTGCAACTCTATCAAACTGGCTCCCATCGGTCCATTATCGTCCAGACGTTTGCCACGGAAGATCATGTGCCAACTCAATTTGCGGACAGCATTCCAACCATCCCGCTTAAAAGCTTCATCATATTGTTTACGGAAGAAATCAAGGTTACCTTCATTGAATACGAAGTTCATATTCTTCAAAACATATTTCTCATACTTCTTATCACCGAGCTTATCACCCAGTTCCATCAAAGCCATGTTTGTTACCCCATTGGTATAGTGCCAGTTATTATACTTGCAAGCAACCTTTACATCCATATCAAGAGGTAACTTCTTGACAGACTTATATATTTCACCAGTCTTCGTATTCTTGAACTCGTATGTAGTGCTGGCAAGAATGCGGTCTGCAATCTTTACGGCAGCTTCTCTTGCCGTCATCTTGGTTTGGGCGGTAAGGGTTGCCACTGCCAACAGCAGGGCGAGGGAAAAGAATGTTCGTTTCATGATATTTGTTTAAGTACTTGGTTATCATTTAGGAAGATTAAATGCGCGAGTCATTTCCTGCATTTGCTCCTGACTCATGCCATCAGGCTCAAAGCCCATGTTTTTGGCAGCAATATAAATCAAGGCAGATTTATTCAATACATCTACCTGATCGAAAGCAGACATAACATCCACATCTACCGCAAAAACACCATGTTTTTCCCACATAGCCACGTCATAATCTTCAAGTTGTTCAATAGTTGCTTCCGCCAGTTTCACGGAGCTTGGCAGTTCGTAAGGAATGATGCCTAAACCACGCGGACAGAAAGCCTTTGTTTCAGGAATCATACTCCAAAGTAAATTGGTAGCCACATCTTTCTCCAGGAATTTCTTGCAATGCGTCATAGCAATCAGTTCGATAGGATGGGTATGCAATGAAGCTTTATAGGGAGATCCTTTCTCAATCAAGCGATTGTGCACACTAAGATGGGCAGGAAGTTCGGAAGTAGGCATCACCGGATGATCGGCAATGATGACATAGCTGGCACAGTCATCCAGAATACGAATCACAGAACCGTGCTCCATCGGCCAACGGGCCAGATCGCGCATCCGTTTATTGGTGCCCTTGCAATAGAAATAGCAATCTTTCAGATACGGAAGAGTAGCACCGATTTGTTTCACTTCGCTGATGGCAGGCAATGCTTTTATTTCATCGTCTACAAATTCAGTAATATTCAGGGTGATATTACCGCCATTACGTTCGGCCCACCCTTTTTGCCAGAGATATCCGGCAACCTCTGCCACTTGATTGACTGCATAAGTCAATGCCGGACGGTTTTCGAGAATTGATTTCATTATAATAAATTAAGTTACGGGTTACGAGCTACAAGCTACGAGTTGCTGCGCTATCATACCGAAAGGCACTTATAACTCGTAACTCGTAGCTATATATACTATTACACTTGTGCCATTGCCACCACAATAATAGAAGATATCAGAACTACCAACCCCAGAATAAGAACCGCAATCGTAGTATTGCTGACACCTTTCCATTCCTTCAACAGAATTCCCCAGACATTGCTGAACGTTACGTTCAATGACATCAGGATACTCCAAGAGAAAGCAAGCAGTACAGGACTGTCTGTCAGGAAGCTCTTACCCATTTCAAGACCGAAGAACTGAGAATACCACAACACGCCTGCAAGCGCACAGAACAACAGATTATTCGTCAGTACCGAACCTTTCACAGAAAGATATTCCTTACCCGTCTTATTCTTGATATTCTGCCAAATACAGTAAGCGGCATTCGTACAGAAACCTCCAAGAGTTACCAGGAAAATTACAGGTAATCCGGCATAGAGCGCTTCTACTCCACCAGCCAAAGCAGCCTCTTTTATCGGTGTTCCCGCATCCAGACCGAGAGCGAAACAAGCGCTCATCACACCTGCCAACAGAGCCACAAGCAGCCCCTTTGTCAGAGCAAAATCCTTAACGGCAGCGCGTTTCTCCTCTTCCGTCATATTCTTGGAACGAAGACTACCGGCATATCCGATAATAGCAATACCTGCCAACGTGATACATACGCCGATGAGCAACATCAGTCCTTCGCCATGAAGCAAGTCTTTTCCGGCAAACAAAGCCGGGAAAAGTGTTCCGAAACCGGCGCACGTACCGAGGGCAATACTCTGTCCGAGTGCTACACCCAGATAGCGCATACTCAAACCGAATGTCAGTCCACCCACGCCCCACAGAACGCCGTAAACCATTGCAGGCAAAGCGCCTCCGGCCCCCCAAAGTTCAATCAGCGAACTTCCCGCCGGAATGGCAAGCAACGCACCTAACAATGGGAAAACAAGCCATGCAAAGATTCCCTGTACAAGCCAGAAACTCTCCCACGACCAGTTTTTCACCTTGTTAATGGGTACATACGAACTACTCTGTCCGAAGCTCCCGATAGCTATAATCAACAATCCTATCAGTGTATTCATGATAATAACGTTTAGTGATAAATGATGAGTGTTTAACACAAAGAACCGTACAAAGATACAGCTTTCTCCGCTAAACACTCGTCACTAACCATTAATCCCTCAATTACGTTTCGACGTAACGTCTGCTTCGTATTTCTGTATCTCAGTAATGAATTCCTCACCTACAGGTACACCGTTCTTCAGACAGAACATATCCCAAACAGCATTCCAAGGCAGAGATTTTCCTTCTTCGAGCAGAGCAAGGCGTTCAAACAGCTGATCGTTCGCCTCGTATTTACGCAATGTATCCAGCGGTTCCAACAGAGCTTGCAACACACACTTCTGTGTAGCACGGCTACCTACTACATACGCACCGATACGATTGATAGAAGCATCAAAATAGTCCAAACCGATATGCACGCGATCTAACGCATTACAACGTACGATTTCTTTGCAAAGATCCATCGTCTCATCATTCATTATCGTTACATGGTCAGAATCCCAACGTACCGGACGGCTCACGTGCAACATGATTTCCGGAATAAACAGTAACAATGAAGACAACTTGTCGGCAACGCTTTCTGTCGGATGGAAGTGACCTGTATCCAACGTAACAATCTTATTACGGCTCACACCATAACCGATATAGAAATCGTTGGAACCTACCGTATAACTCTCCAGACCAATACCGAATACCTTAGATTCCACACAGTCCTTCATATTCTTGTATTCCACCTCGAAGATACGATCCAAAGAATCCTTCAGTAACTCGCGATATAACATACGGTTTACAGTAATATCCTTACTTCCATCATGCACCCACAGGTTCATGATACAAGGATCGCCCTGGCGTTTACCCATTTCCTCGGCAATAGCACGGCAACGTTTTGTGTGCTCTACCCAGAATTCACGGATTCCTTTATCAGGATTAGCAAGTGAAAGATTACCACTCTTCGGATGAGAGAAGGAGGTAGAGTTGAAGTCCAGCTTCATATTGTTTTCGGCCGCCCATTGTATCCAGCTTTCAAAATGAGCCGGCTCCACCTGGTCGCGGTCAACGAACTTACCGCCGAAGTCACCATAGATTTCATGCAGATTCAAACGATGAGTTCCAGGAATATAGCTGGCTGCCTTCAAGACGTCTTGTCTCAATTCTTCCATATTGCGAGCTTTGCCGGGATAGTTTCCGGTAGCCTGGATACCTCCTGTCAGCGCACCCTGCGCTTCAAATCCGGCTACATCATCTGCCTGCCAACAGTGCAGGGAGAGGGAAATCTTTTGCAAAGCATCCATTGCTTTTTCTACATCTACGCCAATAGCCGCATAACGTTCTTTAGCCAATTCATAGGCTCTCTGGATTAATTCTTCTTTCATGATGGTACTAGTTTTAATTATAAAGTTTTAAGTATTAAGTATTGTCTATTCAGGCGGTAAGGTAAATCAGGCTAACTGCAAAAAGTGCAGATAAGCAGCATTCCATACTTCCACATTTTCCGGGGTGAAGGTTTTCAACGGAATGGAACGGTTGATGAGCTGACGCATGGAAACAACGTCACTCGCCGCACCCGCTGTAAGGGCTTGTATCATGACATTACCGATTGCTGTCGCTTCTGACGGACCGGCCACTACTGGTATACCTACTGCATTGGCTGTCCACTGATTTAATAAATCATTACGGCTGCCTCCTCCGATAACATGCAGGGCCTCTACCGGACGGGGAGAAAGACCGCGCAGGTTCTCCAGCACCTGACGATAGCGCAGTGCCAGACTTTCGAAGATACACCGTACCACTTGCCCTCGGGTCTCCGGTATCGGCTGATGATGGTCAGCACAATAAGTACGGATTGCCTGTTCCATATTCATCGGATTGGCAAACAGAGCATCATCCGGATTTATCAGGCTACGGAACGGTTCACTGGCTTCCGCTTCGGCGATCAGTTCGGGATAAGAGATTTCTTCCCAATCGCAACGGCAGCGTTCCAGTAACCACATTCCACAAATATTCTTGAGTAAACGAATGGTTCCGGCAACACCGCCCTCATTCGTAAAATTTAAAGCTTCGGTTTCTTCATTAATAACCGGTGCATCCGTCTCTACCCCCATCAATGACCATGTGCCGCTACTCAGATAAGCAAAGTTACGATCCAATGCCGGCACAGCCGCCACAGCCGAAGCCGTATCATGCCCGGCAACAGCAATCACCGGAATTGCCCCCAACCCAGTGATCGTTTGTATTTCTTTAGTCAATACACCTATCTTTTCGCCCGGATAAACAAAACGGCCGAAATGCTCTTCCGTCAATCCGATTTCTTTTAACAATGCCGGTTCCAAACGACGCGTTTCAGCATTCACCAGTTGCGCAGTGGTGGCAATGGTATATTCTGTCACCATCTCCCCCGTCAATAAGTAACTAAGGGCGTCCGGCATGAAAAGTATTTTATCAGCTGCTTCCAGTGCACTATCTTTATTACGGCGTAAGGTATCTAATTGAAAAAGTGAATTGAAATTCATGACCTGAATACCTGTCCATCCATAAACTTGCTTACGGGGAACACGGGCGAAGAATGTCTCAGGAGCACCCATGGTATGCGGATCACGATAAGAATAGGGCTGGCGAAGCAATCCACCGTCTTTACCTACGCACACAAAATCCACTCCCCAAGTATCAATTCCGATAGAAGTTATCTGTACATCATCCATGTGGGCAGCTAGTTTCAAGCCTTCCAAAATGTGACGATACAATTCGTAAATATCCCAGTAGTAATGTCCACCGACTTCGATCAGATGGTTAGGAAAGCGGTTTACATCCTGCAATTCCAATCCCTGCGGAGTAAATGTTCCCAATATGGTACGGCCGCTGGTAGCTCCCAAATCAACCGCAAAAAAGCAATGTTTCATGATATTAAATATAATTTGACGATACAAAAATAGGGGAAACCTCCCCTATACTTTGTATTAGTTTTGATTGAAAAGGTGCTGTTTCTGATATTCTTACCAGAGAGTGCACAGAGATCAAATTACTCCTCCACTCCTTCACAATAACGGGTCACTATCTTTTCTCCTTCCGTATTACGAATATTCACATTCTTCATACTGATATTCTTACTATATATAAATTCAGCCCCCAATTTAGAAGTAATATCTATATCTTCCAACACAATACCATCAATCGGCATTTCAGGAATACCATTGAAGAATAAAGCACGGCGGGCTCCGGCGCAAACCAGGTTCTTCACATGAATATTACGGAAACAAGGTGTAGTTTCATCCACTGGCAACGGTTCTACTTTAGCAGGTACCTTCTCACCACTTTCCAACACTTCAACAGCCGATTTGCCACCATAATAAAGATTGAATGTAATCGGCTCCGTCGGGATATCCATCATGGCAATATTACGTATCCAGATATTCTCAACAACTCCTCCGCGCCCACGCTTGCTCTTAAAACGCAAACCGACATCCGTCCCCAAGAACTGACAATTGCTGACAGAGACATTGCGTACACCACCACTCATTTCACTACCAACCACAAAACCACCGTGGCCTTTGAATACTGTACAACCATCTACTACCACATTCTCACAAACACGTCCCCGGCGGCGACCGTCTTCGTCTTTGCCACTCTTCAGACAAATACCATCATCGCCCACATCAAATGTAGAGTTCACAATCAGTGCATTCTTGCAAGATTCCAGATCCAGACCATCACCATTCTGCGCATAACTCGGATTACGAACCTGTACTTCTTCTATCAACACATTCTCACACATCAACGGATGCAGGTTCCATGCCGGTGAATTCTGGAAAATCACACCCTGCAACCATACATTCTTACACTCTATCAGGCTCACCATCACCGGACGAAGAAAATGACGCACACTCTGCCATTCTTCCTCGGTTTTCAGATTCTGAGGTACGTTCATATTACTGATAGTATCCCCTTTCAACGTCTGCGGATAAGGGAACCAGTAGGTGGGACGTTTATATACCCCACCCCGGGCGATAGTCTGTTTCCATACACCTTCTGTTACTTTCTCCCGTTTCAGAGGACGCCAATAATGTCCGTTACCATCAATGGCACCTTCTCCCGTTATCGCTACATTTTCCAGATTGCGTCCGGAAACAGGCGATTGGCAACGGCGGGTATCCAATCCTTCAAATACAGTCTCTACCAATGGATAGAGGTCTACATCAGGTGAAAAGAGGATAACAGCACCCTTTTCCAAGTGCAGGTCAATATTACTTTTCAGGACAATAGGACCTGTAAACCAAACACCGGCAGGAACAATCAAATGTCCGCCCCCCTTTTCCGCCAAGGCATCAATAGCCTTGGCAAAAGCCGCCGTACAAAGTTCTTCGCCATTACCCACTGCACCAAAGTCAGCAAGGTTCACCTTGCGATCGGGGAATTTCGGTGCTTCTACCCTTGGCATATCAAAAGGCAGGTCTTTATATACTGCTTCATACTTATACGTTGAAGATTGGCAAGCACTGAGCAACCACAGACACACGGCTGCAATCACATACAATTGTTTCGTCATTCTTAGTTCTTTTTTATTTATAATCAGATATTTATTTCTATTCTCCCAGATAGAAGGAAGGTACGGGCGCTTGCGGATATCCCATGCTGCGATGCGCCACATAGCTGCGATAAAGCGGATCTTGCATCAGCGTTACGCGGCGGTCGCGAGCCGGAATATTGGTATGATAGATACGCAACTCTCCCGGCAAAGCAGTAATCAGTTCTTCACGCCAATCACCTTCCAGGTCAGCTATCATCAAGATATCACCTTCGATTCCTTCAGTCAACACTTCTCCCTGCCATTTCCAGATGCTTTGTTTGCGCCCACCTGAAGATGAAGAAGCTCCCCAGCGGTTATCATCTCCTTTAAAAGTCTCACGCAGCAGATCCGCATCCCACCATATCCAATTACGGCAACCGGGTACTTCCGCATTTGTAGTGTTTATTTTCTTGCCATCGGCAGTGAGCAGGTATTTATCCGTGCTGCCACCTTTACGGTCTTCACTGGCAAAACATTCCATACCGGGATGTGAAGAATCAAAATCGGCCACCATACCGTCACCTACATGATAGGTGGTCTGCCCGATTTTCCAGATCAATTTGCCGGTAGCTGCATCCACCACGGAAACACCGCGACCATCCTCTTTCTTCGGCTCACTCACCATAAACACCTGCATACCTTCCATATCAGGATGAAGTTTGCAGAGATAAGCCTTGTCACTATGCCCCAAACCGGAAGACCAAAGTAACGTACCATTATCATCGAGCATACACGAGCCTAACAGAATCTCATCCCGTCCGTCACCGTCCACATCAGCCGTCACCATGCTGTGCGCACCCATACTGCGCACAATGGGATTTTCTTCATCCCCATCCCAGCGCCAGGCACGTTGCAGTTTTCCGTCTTTCAGCATCCAGGCATCTACCACCATCAGTTTGTAAGTGCCGCGAGCAGCCAATATATAAGGTGTCTTTCCATCCAGATAAGCAACCCCCATTTGGTTACGGTTCTGGCGAATCAGATTTCCATAGCGGTCGTTCCGTTCAGGCCAGTCCACGCGATCTATCTCTTTACCGGTCATGCCATCCAGCACGGAGAGGTATTCACTGCCACCACAAACACGACCTTTTTCATTCTTTACATAGTCATCAGCAGCAGTCTTGATAGCAACTTCAGCTTTCCCATCTCCATTGAAATCGTATACTATGAAAGGAGAATACCAGATTCCCGGTTCGATACCCGGTCCCATATCATAGGTCCAGAGGTAGCTTCCGTCACTCAGGTAAGCAGATATTTTATATGTCTTTCCGGTTGTATCTCCGGGCATACCGGGGTCAACATTCGTTTCGGGAGTACGGATGATATAGTCATAAATACCGTCACCGTTCAAATCCGCTAAAGCGATTTTACCGGCTTTCACACTCTCTTTCAATGGAATAGAAGTATAAGGCTTCAATTCGGAAAGAATCACTTCCCGTTTCTCCGACAAGGCAGATTTCTTTCCTTTCACCAGAACTTCCACCCAATAAGACGCCTTTTCGGCAGGAGTGACATCCATAAAGTCACAAGTCTGTGTAAGCGGCTTTTTAGTCAGGCGACGCGTTTTACCGTCAGCTTCCCGATAGACATGAAATGCAGTACCGGGAGCATCCGATGCCAATAACCGCCAACTGAGATAAATACCTTTGCCATCGCGGGCAGGGGTTACTGTCAGTCCACGGTTCAGATTCTCAGTCACCCGTTCCCGGGCAAAACCTTCCACTAAGGGTTTCGGTTCATGCCTCGGATCAAGTATTTCATAGTAGTAATGCCTCTCGCGAGGGTCCTGGGCATTCAGAGTACTCGCCAACCCAAGCAGGCAGAGCATAATTAGATTCGATTTCATTGATTATCGCTTTAGTTTGAGGATGTACCGGAATCACCACAGATTACACAGATTTACACAGATATAAATATGATTATTAATGATAAAAAATAATCTGTGATAATCTGTGTAATCTGTGGTGCTTTCCTGTCTCCGAATTATAAAGTTCTTATTTCAAAGTCTGCATAGGAATCAAGTGTACAGGTCCCAGCAAACCGCTTGGAACCGGCTCCCATTTACCATAATTATCCTTTTTATAATGGATATTCACAATATTGGCATCCTTATAAATACGCCAGGGAACGTCGCGCCGATCCATATCAGCAATACGGTTAGCGGGCAGATTGGTTACTTCCACCTCCAATGTATTCACGCCCGGATGAAGATACTTACCTACCAGACAACGATAAGGAACTGCAATAAGCGTAGCTACCGCCTGTCCGTTGATGCGTACACGGGCACTCTCACGAACATCCCCGAGGTCGAGCATCCACTCTTCGACATCGGCAGGACTCTTCAGTGTAAACGTAGTGGTATAGCAAGCAGCTCCCATCACATTCTTTGTACCTTCGGCAGGAATTTCCGTCCATGAGCCAAGAGATACACTGTCCGGAGTGGCAGCAACCGCAGGGCTTGCCTCTACAAAGCGGAATCCCCATTTATCGGTAAAAGAATAAGTTACCGGAGACGTCTTCTTCACATCGTTCTGCACCACAGGCGTCCAGTATCCATATTCGGGTGCAGAAATTTCCTGGTTCGCGAATGTCTTCAGGATAACAGATTCACCGGATGCCAATTGCAGGAACACTTCCGTCCTGCCATTATTCTGGCGCAACCGTGCCTTACCGGAGGTTCCGTTCATTGGATTATAAAGCATTGCCGAACGTGCCTGCACAGCCAAAGGTATCCAGTTTTCGGTATCTTCCGTTTTCAAAGCAGAGATGAAATAGTGGTGTCCTTCAGGATGCGAGCGGCGAATGCTGCTTAATCCGAAAGTTGTTTTCATCTCTTCGGGAACAGCATCAGTGGCGGCCAATGTACGAGCATAATCTGTTCCAAAGAGAATATGTCCCTTTCCTTCCCGCTCCTTTATCTGTGCCAGCGCCTTATTGAACTCAGTACGGCGTCCTTCCAAAGTATTCAACCCCGGCACATCTTCCGGATATTGCTCCAGAAAGACAATCGTAGCACCTTCATCTGCCAGACGAAGCAGTTTCTCCAGTACATCGGCAGGCATCAGGCGGGCACCGGGAACTACCAGCGCTTTATAAGAGACACCACCGGAAGTCAATATCTTGCCGTCCTGACACATGGCATTACGGATGAAGTTATCAGAAATATAGTCCATATCATATCCCGCACTATAAATACGGTGCACCGCCTCTATAAAACGGGGAGCACGCTTTGCCATCTTATGAATATCGAAAAGCAACAGACGCCCGTCCTGTTCATCCCACATATCGTATACAGGCAGATAAACCAGGAAGTCATTATCCGGTTGTCCCATTTGCAGGAAACTCTGGCAACGGGTGACATAATCGAAAAATGCAGGGGCATCCCGCCAAATATTATTCGTAGGACTCATATCAATGGAAGCATAGAACTTCCAACCCGGCCAGGCAGCCTCAGCGGGCGAGTAAGTGGTTCCATGAAAATACATGTGATTCACACCCGAGATAAACATCAGGTCCATATCGGGTTTGCACTGCGAAAGTGAAGTGCGGAAGTGCTCTGTCAGCCAAGTGAATGTTTCTGAAGTAGTGAACGGTTTTCCGGCAATATGCGCTGCCGAAGAAGCATATTTCAGCATGGAAAGATCAGAGTCGTTGGGACGCGTCAGCGAATCCTTACGCAATCCTCGGATACCGAAGTCGGACAGTCCGAACCCCTCACATTCGGGCACGTCGACCGTCGCATAAAGATCTATCAGATTACCGGGAGAACCGTGTGCCTGGTTACGGGTACGTGAACCATGTTTGTGCGCCCAGTCCGTCCACTGGCGGGTGAAGTTCTCCTGAAGCAGTTCGGCAAGAGTTTCGCGATAATCGGAGATAATGCGACGGGTAGTCTCTGTCCGGTCTTTCGAAAGGAAATCCGGAAGAAAGTGTTCCAGTTTATAGCCACGACGGCGGGCAAACTGTTCAAAAAGGTCGTCCGTCCAGTCGGCACCGTAAACTTCATAAGAGTCATTGAAAAAATTATGCGGATACTCTGTTGGAGTTCCGGCAGAACCATCAGTCGCCTTTCCGGCAAAAGCCCGTTCAAACCGGTTCAGATAATTGGATACTGCTTTTGCCGAAAAATGGTTCATCACATATCCTTCACCACCGGGAGCTGCACGCTTCACTTTCTGAAATGTTTTACCTACGAAAGCGGCAATCAGCCGCCACTCCCCTTTCGGAGCCTTCCATACCAGCTTTCCGTTCTCTATCTTCGAAGTCAGGTCATAGCAACGCACAGCCTTTTGTTCTTTCGGAGTAGCACCGTCAGTCAGCACTCTGAAAGCCATCAGCTTACACAGTTTGGCATACGGACGTTGTTTTTCATCCGTCACTTCTATCTTTGTTTTCAGGCGTTCACCACCCTTCAGTGTATATTCTTCAATCAGCAATTTACAGGCAGCATCTTCTATGCCCACTTCCGGGCCACCGAAAGGCCAGCCCGTACCTGTGTTCATATCAATCTTCATACCCAGGCGTGCAGCTTCACTTTCCGTATGGCGTAACATTTGCATCCACCCGGGAGTCAGGAACTGAATTTCGTTTGCATCATTACCCTGCACCCCATAGATAGGAGTAACTTCCATCGTGCCCATCCCGGCTTTGGAATATGCTTCCAGATTGCGGGTCAGGTTAGCCGCATCTACCGCACTCCCCATCCACCACCAGCGAGCACCCGGTTTAGCTTCCGTAGTTACTTCAGGCCACGCTATATTTTGTGCGGAAAGGGTTCCGGCACAGAAAGAAGCAAAGATTATTGCCAATAAATTCTTTTTCATGATATATACTATTTATTCAGCTCCAGACAGCCCATAATAAACGGTCCTGTTGCTTTTGCATCATTATCCCGCATCTTCTCACCGATATAATATTCGAAACTGCCATCGCGATACGGATGTCCGCCCAAGCCGCCCACCTGGCAGCAACGTGTCAGTGTCAGCGTACCATCCTGGCGTTCTACCATCAGTTTACTTTTCAATCCCTTAAAAGCCTTCTCAGCCACAGCACGATATTTCGGGTCAATATACCCTTTATTCACAGCTTTTGCATAAGCATACATGAATTGCGTGGTCACAGATGCTTCCGGGAAGTTTCCTTTCCGTTTCGGCTGGTCGAGTACCTGATACCACAAACCATTTTTGTCCTGATAAGCGGGCAACACCTCAGCCAGTCCCTGTATCCAGCCAATCATCCGGGCGCGTCCTTCGTGGTTTTCGGGAATGAAATCTAACGCATCCACCATCGCCATAAACCACCATCCGATACTCCGTCCCCAGAAGTTAGGCGAATGTCCTGTTTCCGGATCTGCCCAACGCTGGCTCTTGCTTTCATCCCAAGCATGATGATAAAGCCCGGTTTTGGCATCATACGTATGTTTCTGGCAAAGCGTAAACTGCTTTACCGCCTCATCAATCCATTCGGGTTTGTTGAACTCCGCACCATATTGTGCGAGGAAAGGAGATGCCATATATAAGCCATCCAGCCAAATCTGATGCTGATAGATCAGCTTATGCCAGTACGCGCCTTCCAGCGTGCGCGGATGGTTTTTCAGTTGCTTAACCAGGGCATCCATTGCTGTTTTGTATTTCTCTTTGCCTGTTTCACGGTACAGGTCGAACAACACCTTACCTGAATTTATATAATCGAGGTTGTATGTTTCCACATGATACAAATGGATTTCTCCTTTATCATTAATCAGCGAATCCGCCCATTGCTCCACATAGTCGAAATAACGGCGCTCTCCTGTCTTCTTCCACATCCGCAACATCGCACAGCAGCCTACACCCTGCGCATATCCAAAGAACAGACGCTTCCCATGATCCAACTGATAGGCTTTCGGAAAACGTACCATTTCCGAATCGGCAAACCAACGGGCATACGAATCCGGCTCCCACGTATCTGTACGGAAAGGAGTAGCCGGGAATCCGGCTTTATTATAAAGATTCACGCGGAAGAAATTGCAATATGCATAACGCACAGCTACCGGCACGGAAACCTGCGGAGCGGAAACTTCCAGTTTGTCTCCCCTGATTAGGGCCGTAGCGGGATAAAAGCGGCGATCTTCACCGGCAACGATAAAGCCTTTCACCGGTTCATTGTCCGGAGTCATCAGTCCGTCGTCAGCATAGTCAAAGCTCAATACAGCTTTATTCCCTTCCACCTTCATTGTCTTGAACAACGGGCCGGAATAAGTCACGTCCTTACCATATTGCTTTGCCAATGCCCAGGCAGCCAGACGTTCACCCGTCACTGTTTTATTGCGGGGATGGATATCGAGCGAGTCGCCCGCATCAGTGATAACTGCCATACCCACATTCTTGAGTCCGCTTTGCCAGGTCCGGAGTTGAGCTTCGCGGATAGTGGCCGGCTGTCCGTAGTGCGGAGCTATCTGCACAAAGTAGAATGGCATATCCGGCTGTTTCCATTCCTTACGCCAACTGTTTATCATATTGGTGAATACCTGCTGGTATTTATCGGCACGGATAGAGTTTGACTCTCCCTGATACCAGATATTTCCTTTTATCGTATATCCCAGAATGGGATGTATCATACCATTCCACAATGTTGCGGGTACTTTACAATAGTTTTTCTGTTGCTTCACGCCTTCCAATGCAAAGTCTTTCAGCACATCGGCATAAAGCGGATTTTTCTTCATTACATCCAGCTTTGTCCATGACTCCGCATGTGTTCCGCCCCAGGTAGACTGAATCAACCCTACGGGCATCTTCAGTTCTTTATATAACTTACGTCCGAAGACAAAGCCCACAGCCGAAAAGTCATACAGGTTCTTCGGATTGCAAACCAACCATTCACCCTCACAGTCGTCCAATTCACCCTCGTGCGCCAACTGGTGTTTCACATGGAACAGGCGGATTTCCGGATAATCGGCATCCTTCAGTTCTTCCGCTTCATTCAGCATTCCGGTATTCCACTTCACATCCGGATGACGCGATACGGGGAACTCCATATTACTCTGTCCCGTACAAAGCCAAACTTCACCTATTAATATATTATTAATGGTAATCTCATTTTCACCGCTCACCGTAACGGACTGGTTGGTTGTTGCCTTCGGTGTCTTCAGTTTCACGGTCCATTTACCATTGGCCGCAGCCTTGGCAGTCACAGCTTTATCCAGCCATGATGCTTTAACCGTTACTTTTTCTCCGGGCGCAGCTTTCCCCCACACATTCACCTGTGTGTTTTGCTGCAATACCATGTTGTCTGAAAAAATAGCAGGAAGTGTCACCTTTGCTTCTGCCGTGAGAGAAGCAATCAAAACGAATACAAGAAAAATAGAAAATCCAAGAAGCTTTTTCATGTGCCTTTAATAGTTTATAGATTCACATAGATTATTTTATAGAACATGCCAATACCTGACGGCACAAAAATAGGGGTTTCCACCGAAACCCCTTCTTTATATTTTGATAGTTTTCTTATTGCTTTTGTCGTTTCCATAAAAACAGAATTGGCATTATCTATCCCTTTATCTTCAGCCAGCCCCAAATCGTTTTCTTTCGGGAGATGCTAAGTAAAGCAGCCCCCATCAAGCAACAGGCACAGCGTAACTCTTTATTGGAAAGTTTATTAAGATTATCAACAATACCGGGTAAAGGGTAGTTCTCTTTAAAAAAGGAAAATACATCGGCTGAGTTTTCTAAGTCGGTTTTCATTTGGCAAGTGCAAGTAAAAGGTTCATCCATCGTGTTATAAGTTTTAAAGGTTGATGTCGCCCCTATACCTCTATAATAGAAGTGGCGTAAGAGCTATTAACATATTATTTAATTCAAAGGCTCTGGTAAACCCGCAAGCAAATAATAAGCAATAGCTCCACGCCAGAATGTATATAACAAAGTTATATGCAACTCAGACGTGGAGACCTTCACTTATTATCCGTGCTTTTAAAAATTTACCAGATTTATATAATACACATCTGAAATGAAAACAACAGCCAAATAAATGAAAATAAACACGCTGTTTTATAGCTATTTATAAGGATATATTTCTTGTCAGTTGCTTTCATTGTTTTCGGTTGTTTGGTTCTTATTCGGTACATTTTTGTTTCTTGTTTGTTCCTTGTTTCGGATTATTATTTCTACCTTTGCAACAGAAATAACGAAAAAAAGGAATTGCTTATGCCACGAGTAAAGAAGCCGACGAAAGTCAAAGAACCAATCCGTCTTCGGATGAAGCCGTTGAGCGACGGAAGCAAGAGTTTGTATCTGGATATTTACCGCGACGGAAAGCGGACATACGAGTACCTCAAAATGTATATCATCCCGGAAACGGATAATAATGCCCGGAAACGGAATCAGGTTACGATGGACGCAGCCAATGCCATCAAATCAAAGCGCATCATTGAATTAACCAATGGAGAAGCGGGTATCGAAAATAGGGAAAAGGTATTCCTGCTCGATTGGATGAATACGTATAAAGAGAATCAGGCAAAACGGGGAAAGAAAGACGGGAACCAAATCTCAGTTACCATTCGCATCTTGAAAGATTATGCAGGAGAACGGATGACGATGGATCGAATCGACAAAGCATTCTGCCAGGACTACCTCGATTATCTGATGACGGAATATCGTCCCAAAGGGAAGCGTGTATCGAACTTTACACTCCACACCTACTACCGCATCCTGAACGGAGCTTTGAATGCAGCCGTTCGTGCGGAGATTATAAAGGTCAATCCTTTTACGAAGATCAACAACTCGGATAAGATTCGCCTGCCGGAGAGCAAACGGTCATATATGACTATCGAGGAAGTGCGAGCGTTGATTGCCACTCCGATGAATAACAAGGCTGTGAAGTCCGCTTATTTGTTCTCCTGCTTCTGCGGATTGCGCGTGAGCGATATTGTCGGATTGAAATGGAAAGACGTCTTCGTCGATAGAGGACAATATCGTTTGGCAGTGTCCATGCAGAAGACCAAAGAACCAATCTACCTGCCGCTTTCCCCCGAAGCCTTGAAGTGGATGCCGGAACGAGGCGACAAGACGGCAGACGATTATGTGTTCGATTTACCCAGTCCGTCGATGATGAACCTGCTTATCAAACCTTGGGCTAAAGCCGCAGGTATCGACAAGCGGTTTACATTTCATACCGCGAGGCACACATTCGCCACGATGATGCTGACCCTTGGAGCAGACCTCTATACCACCTCGAAGCTGCTCGGTCATGCCGATGTGAAAATGACACAGGTGTACGCCAAAATCATCAATCAAAAGAAGGACGATGCGGTCAATCTGGTAAACGGATTGTTTGATTGACCCATGCAAATCGAAGTATAAAGTAGGACTGTTTTTACATCTACATATAATCGGATTGCAAATAAAATTAGGTTTACTTTAATCCGGGTGCCTATAGGGAAAAAACAAAGTAAACTTTTTGGCAATTTAAGAATATGTGCCCATGAATTTTCGGAAAACTTTGTACGATAGATAAAAAAGGAATATTCTAACTTTCTGTTCCTATCTATGCAGCCTCTCCCGAAACTCGCCCGGTGTCGTGCCTGTCATGCTTTTGAAGAACCGGACGAAATGCTGCGGATATTGGAAACCGAGCGATTGGGCGACCTGTGAGATGCTTTTCTGCGGATTCAAAAGTTGTTCTTTCGCCGCTTCCAACAGTTTCTTCCGCAGGTATTCTTTGGCGGACACTCCCGTCTCGCGCTTTACCAAATCCCCGAAATAGTTCGGGGACAGACTGATTTTATCCGCAAAATAATTCACGGTCGGCAGTCCTAACCGTTCGGCATCGCCGCTGATAAAATATTCGTTGAGCAGGTTCTCGAAACGCTGTAACACGTCACGGTTCAGTTCATGCCGCTCGGAGAACTGGCGGTCGTAGAAACGCACGCAGTAGTCGAGCAACAGTTGAATGTTATCGCAGATGATGCCGTGCGTATGGTCGTCGGTCGCCATTTCGAGTTCCGTCCCGATAATCTCTATCAGGTTGCGGATGATTCGGAACTCCGAAGGGGAAAGATGCAGGGCCTCGTTGGAGGAGTATGCGAAAAACGAATAGCGCAGGATATTCCGCCCCAATCCCGTGCCGTGAATGAAATCGGGGTGAAATAGCACACCAACGAACTTGGGGTCTTTGCCCGGTATGGCCTCGAACGCACAGACCTGTCCCGGTGCAAAGGCGATGATGCTCTTGTCGCCGTGGTCGTAGCGTGTCTTGCCGTAGGTGATGGTACAACTCGCCATGTCTTTCAGGAACAAGGCGTAAAATCCCCAATTGATCATATAGGGTTTCAGTTTTTCCGGCTCGTTGCACTCCACCACTCCGACCAGAGGATGAGTGAACGGCAGCTCGAATACCCGGCAATAGGTCTCTATCGAGTTCAGTTCGATTACATCCATAATATCCTTTTTTATAGTACAAAAGTAGTGATTTACTGTGTAGTTGCGGCGGTTTTTCAGATAATTCCGCCGGAAAAAGTAAAAATGGTAAATATCGCCTTTGTGGGGGTATCGGCCGGCAAAGGCAACCTCCCTAATTTTGCAACAGAAATTAAAAACGAAGCGATTATGAACACGAAAAGAAATCTATTATTGGTTGCCGGACTGTTGCTGGCAATGACAAGTCAGGCACAACAGAATGACCGCATTCCTGCAAAGGGCTTTGCCTTTCATGCCGAGGACGGACATTTTCACGATTATGAGTTTACCCGACATCCGATTGGCGATAATGATGTGCAGATTAAAATCCTTTATGCCGGTATCTGCCACAGCGACCTGCATACGGCGGACGACATCAAGGCGCTCGGTGGCGAGCCGTGTGTGCTCGGTCATGAGATGGCAGGCGAAGTTATCGCAGTCGGCAAGAACGTGACTAAATTCAAGGTGGGTGATTATGCCGGTGTCGGGTGCATGGTCAATTCATGCGGGCATTGCACATTCTGTGACATAAACAAGGAACAGTTTTGCGAGAACGCCACCACGTTTACCTATAACTGTCCCGATACATACCACGATGGAGAACTTTCACAAGGCGGTTACTCCAACAATATAGTGGTGAGCGATCGTTTTGCCATTTCCATTCCTAAAACTGCCGACATGAAGCGTGTCGCTCCTTTGCTTTGTGCCGGAGTGACTACATGGTCACCGATAAAATTGAGCAATGTGCAGCGTGGCGACCATACGGCGGTCGTGGGTTTCGGCGGACTCGGGCACATGGCGGTGCAATATCTGCTTGATCTCGGAGCCAATGTGATCGTATTCGACATAACTGAGGACAAACGAGAGGACGCATTGCGTATGGGTGCAAAACAGTATGTTAATATCAACCGCCCGGAAGAGATGAAAGGTATGGCAAATACTTTCGACTTTATAATAAGCACCGTTCCGGTGGATTACCAGCCGATAGAGTATATCCGAATGTTGAAATATGGAAAGGGAGAGATGGCTATTGTCGGGCTGCCCACCAATACCACCGTCAAAACGGTTGATTTGATTCTATCGGGTGCTGCCCAACGTAAGGTTTACGGTTCGCTTATCGGCGGCATAAAGGAGACGCAGGAGATGCTGGACTACTCCGTAGCGCATGACATCTATCCGGAGGTTGAAATAATTCCCGCCGATGCCACCGCCATAGACGAGGCGTACAAGAATGTGCTGGACGGAAAGGTAAAGTTCCGCTATGTAATCGACATGAGTACAATGAACAAATAAAAATAAGAATGATGGACAATAAAATTTTATCGGAGAGCTTCATGCTCTCCAACGGAGTGAGAATCCCCAAACTCGGACTCGGTACATGGATGATCGACGATGACAAAGCAGCGGAAGCCGTAAGGTGTGCGGTGGAAATCGGTTACCGGCATTTCGACACGGCACAGGGCTACGGCAATGAGCGTGGCGTAGGCGAAGGCATCCGCACCTGCGGACTGAAACGGGAAGAGGTTTTCGTCACGACCAAACTTGATGCGTTTATCAAGGACTATGACGGGACGCAAGCCGCCATCGAAGGATCGCTCGAACGGTTGGGGCTCGACTACATCGACCTGATGATTATCCACGCACCGCAGCCGTGGACTGCCTTCCGCGAGGACGACCACTATTTTGAGGGTAATCTCGCCGCATGGTGCGCGATGGAAAAGGCATACAAGGCAGGTCGTCTGCGGGCTATCGGCGTAAGCAATTTCCAGCAGGTAGATATAGAGAATCTGTTGCGGAACGGCGATGTGAAGCCGATGGTGAACCAGATTTTGGCGCACGTCAGCAACACGCCTTTTCCGCTTATCGATTACTGCCACAAGCACGACATACTCGTGGAAGCCTATTCACCGATGGGACACGGCGAGATGATGAAGAATCGGCTTGTGCAGGATATGACAAACCGGTATGGCGTAAGCATCGCCCAGCTTTGCATCCGGTACTGCCTGCAACTCGGTCTGCTCCCTCTGCCCAAGACCGCCAATCCCGAACACATGGAAGCGAATGCGGACGTGGATTTCGAGATTTCCGCACAGGACATGGAAATCCTGAAAAACGTGGAGCGCATCAGGAATTACGGCGAGGTAAGCCTTTTTCCCGTATATGGAGGCAAACTGGACGAAGCGGGAAACTATACGCCAAGAGATTTTTTCAAAGAATAACTTTCAATAGAGAAAATATGAAATGTAGTTCCATAAAATCATCGAAGACGGGGAAACGGCATGTTTGGGCTGTTTTCCCCCTCTTGTCGCTCCTGCTGTTTGCAGCATGTGGCGAAAATGAAACTTTCGAGGAACCCGATACGGTTCCCCCTTCGGCAGTTACCGCCTTGAATGCGATTGTCGGGGACGGACAGGTAACGCTGAATTGGACCGATCCTACAGAGGACGATTTCGACCATGTAGAGATTACCTACCCGCAACGGGAAGGAGCGATTCTCGCCCGAAAGGGCATACAGACCGCCCTGATCACGGGGTTGATAAACGGCGAGGAATATACGTTCTCCCTGACGACGGTAGATGCGGCGGGCAATGCCGGACGGAGCGTCGTTACGCCCCCGTGTATTCCCGTTTCCGTCGATCCGGACGATGTGACACCTCCGGCCGAAGTATCGGAACTCTCCGGCGAAGCAGGCAACGGCAAGGTGACTTTACGCTGGACAGACCCCACGGATGCGGATTTTGCCAAAGTGTCCATTACCTATTCTCCCGGCGGTGCGACAGCCATAGAGATAGGTAAAGGACGACAAGAGGCGGTAATCGCCGGATTGAAGAACGGTTCCGAGTATGTGTTCACATTGAAGACGGCGGATGTCGCCGGCAACATGAGTGCTGGTGTCGTATCCGACGGATTCACTCCTGAAGCAACAGCTGTTACCCCTCCATCCGGCACATCGGTGAATTATACGATAAACGGTGTCCCGTTTACGATGATTTATGTCGAAGGCGGCACGTTCACGATGGGGTCGGATGCGGAAGCGGCACTGCCCGGAACACAGCGGGCAAACCAAGCACATGAACATCAGGTAACGCTTTCATCCTATTGGATCGGTGAAACGGAAGTAACCATAGCTCTATGGAATGCCGTTATGGGTTCCGGCGGAGGTAGCAACACGACACCTGTCGCCAGCATCACCCGCAACCAAAGCGTGGAATTTGCCCGTCGCCTGAATGACATAGCCCACAATCAGGGGCTTATACCCGATGATATGAATTTCCAAATCCCCACCGAAGCACAATGGGAATTTGCAGCCAAAGGCGGCAACAAAAGCAAAGGGTACACCTATTCCGGCAGCAATACGCTATCGCAGGTCGGCTGGACAAGCAGCGACGGCGGTATTCATGCGGTCAAGCAGAAGCAGCCCAACGAACTCGGTATCTACGACATGAGCGGTAACGTGTATGAGTGGGTTTACGATATGGCCGCGCCCTATACCACGCAGCCGCAGACCGACCCTTGCAACACTTCCGGCAGTCAATACATCAAGCGAGGCGGTAGTTTCTATTATAACGACGCTTATCGTTTTACTTCGACCTACCGGTACTTCTATACCTCTACCGACTATACCATCGGGACGAGAATCAGCTTACGTTGAACAAACGGTAAAATGGCCCTATGAGAAATATATATATATCGGCATTACACGCATTGCTGTTAGCAATCATGCCGACAATTTTAACCGGTTGCGCACAGTGCAACGCTGGGAATAAAGGACAGATGAAAGATATGCAGCAAAAAAGAACAGCCGGCAAGATAGTCGGCAGTTATACGGAGGAAACCGACGGTATCCGTTTCACGCTGAACGGCGTGGAGTTCAAAATGATAACAGTTGAAGGCAGCACGTTCACAATGGGACATGACAACCGCCAGCCGAACGAAAAACCGGAACATCAGGTAACATTATCCACTTTCTGGATAGGCGAAACCGAAGTGACGCAACCGCTTTGGAAAGCCGTCATGGGCAACAATCCGAGCCGTAGCAATCGTGGCGACAATTATCCCGTGGAGAACGTGACCTGGAAAATCTGCCATGAATTTGTGGAACGGCTTACAGCCATGATGCACGAGGCCGGAATGCCGCAGGAATGGGAGTTCCGGATGCCTACCGAAGCACAATGGGAGTTTGCAGCCAAAGGGGGCAACAAGAGCAAAGGTTATACATACGCCGGAAGCAACACGTTGAGCGAGGTCGGTTGGAACCTGAATGACGGCAGGGAAAGCCATCCTGTAAAGCTGAAACGACCGAACGAGTTGGGTATCTACGATATGTCGGGCAATGTGTATGAATGGGTTGCGGACTATTTCGCACCTTATACCACCAAGCCGCAGACCGATCCGTGCAACCTTACCCGTATCAATTCTTCACGGCAGGTTATCAAACGCGGCGGCTCGTTCTGGTACAACGATGCTTATCGTTATACCTGCACTTATCGCTACGCCTACTATGAGGACGTAACGGATGAGAGTATCGGGTTTCGGTTGGCTCTAAAAAAAACATTAAATAAATATTTTATAGTTAACATATAAACAAACATTTTACATGAAAGAACAAAGTAAAAAATCTTCTCTTTTTTTGAAGAGAAGCAACACCTAACCCACTTCGCTACCGAACAGGATGTAGCGGAAGAATTGTTTGAGTTACTCTTAGAAGCGAGAGAACTCTATCTTCAGGATGTGATTGCGGATGGTAAGCGGTATAACCGTTATGTGGATGACTTCATAAACAGTCACCGGTATATCAACTGCAACAGTGCGGTTTGCCGGAACTGCCACGAGATGAATATCCACATCGTCAAGGGGCTAATGACCGAATGTACCCACCTTATCCAACCTCTTTTTGCAGCATCCGACTTCTCTTTTGAGGAGTGTATGGAGTTGCGAAGGCTGTATGAGCGATTGGAACCGTTGCCGGTATCTGCAAAGCATCATACCGATGGTTTTATAAAAGCTCCGCCGCTTTCTTTCGGCTGCAATTTTACTCAAGAACAGATGACAGGTATTGTGTCTTGTGCCAATACTTATCATCTGTTTTGCGTTTCAGAGGTTTGCATCGAGGATATGGAAGCTCTCTTTTCCTGCAAAGAGGGCTTTCATATTCGGGTAAACAATCTCCGTCATGTAGTTATCCTTTTCGATGCACTACTCGAAAACTCATTCATCCAATCCCGCTGGCAGTCTGTTCTGGACAAAGGGCGGTTCCTGCAATCCAAGGACGGTACACGGTTCATTACCGCTTCCAGTCTTTCATCGGCACTTTCTGCCGTCAGAAACAACAAAACATCGGTCATCTGCGGAATAAAAAGAATCATCAAGGAATTGAAAATATAGAGCACGAATCTCTCGCAAAATGGGAAGCACTGTGTTGGCCAAACCATACATAGTACTTTTCCATATTCACGGTACTTTTATCCCAATAGACTCTTTATTATTTGTAAAAAACACCGCTGAAGCACAATGAATGTACAGCGGTGTTCTTTTTCAATCCCCTTTTTTATGGATATGGGGTTTCAGAGACGACGTATTACCTGGTGTCTGTTTGTTGTCTCTTTGACGTCTGTCTGGTTTCCCCGTGGATTTTGCAATCCTTTTTGGTCCTGGCTTAATTCCCATATTTTTATTTATTTAAGTTTCAAGTAAAAGGACAATAAAGATGCCAAGCGTTATTTGGCGTAAAACAGTTCAAATTTATGACATATCAATGACATTTTGACAGATTGACAGTAATGGTTTTGCCGTAATTCATCGCTCATTTTTGAATAGCATTGGACAATCTTGCCGCCTATGCTTGCAGTTTGTGTGGCAACTCTCCCGACGACAAATGTCGGTCGGGGTATTAGGCTAATACCAACTTAGAATAAGTTATTATATTGTATATTAAATATATAATAGGGACTATAATGAGAATAGGTAACAAATACACAACAATTTTATACGTTGTTTCTATTTGTTGGCTGTTGCCCTAAATTGGTTTGATGATATTGGCTTGACTTTTTTGTATCGGGAAGTAGGGGTGGAATGTTTGTTTTTCGTAAAAATGGTACGTATATATGTAAGAGGAACGGATGCTTTTTTACCGGGAATTGTAAAAAGGCATCCATTTCGGTTGTTCATCGCATGGTTGCGCGATATGCTATTGCCGGGATGTCAATCTCTGTATATCAAAGTCTTTAATAAGCACACGTTTGTCCTTGTCAAGAAGGTATAGTGTTGGCATGGCTTTGAGGTCGTACAGCTCGTTTTCGACGATGCCGCTGATTTCTTTCCCGACACTCCAGTTTGCAGGAAGTAGGTTCTTGTTTGCTTTCCAAACACTCTCGTTTCCTTCGGTGTATATGGCAAGTATTTCCAATGAGCCGTTGTTCAAGCGGTCTGAAATGTTGCCGTCATACATTATCTGACTGATAATTTCCATGCAGTGCTGGCACTCTGGATCATAAAATATCAAAAGCAATTCCTCTGCCTGAACAGACCATAGATTTCTTTTTTTGTTGTCCCGTGAGATGTATTGGAAGTCTGACGCTTTTGTTCCGGGACGGTTTTTAAGTACACGTTCCAACAGGAAATTTGCCCGCATCCGTATGTAGTCATCGACACGTGCGGAATCCGCCGCGTATTGAAGGTATGGCAAAAGCATTTCCTCGTCCATCATCGGTGAGTCCGCTTCATATAGGTATTTGGTGGCCAATTCCAATATAAAAGCGTATGCCGCCCTATCGGCGCTTGTCTTGTCAAGCAAGCGATACACGGCTTTGTCTGCCTCTCCCTTTTCGACTTCCGGAATGATAGTCAGGAAATCGACAAAAGCCTGCACCACAGCAACGGAGTCATCGGCGGTACGCAGCAATGCCGGATTGAACCTGTCCCAATAGTGTCCGACAAGATAGGTGGCGCGTTCGCCGGGAGTGGTCAGTGTCTGCGGTATCTCAGGCAATGTGTAGACTATCGTATCGGAACCGGATTGCCCCGCGCTTGCCGCACCGGCATTGCCACAAGAAAACATACCGATGGCGAATACGGCTGAAACGAGAATCATAGGAACAGTACGAACGCTCATTGTCATGGGATTGTAATGGTTATTATCTTGCGTATTCGACCGGTGAACACATACATCTTGACTTCATCGCCGGAACTGTATTTGCTTTTGTCAATCCACACAATCACAGAAGTCGGACTTGTACCCGTTCCAGTGTCAGTCGTCACGGAGAAACCCTCTGGGAGATTGTCGATTGTCCATCCGTTAGGATTGTTGGTGACAACGTAGAAATGCGCCCAGCAATAACCGGGCGTTGATTCGGCATTCGTGGCAGTGATATTGTCGGCTGTCACGCCCAGATACACATTGTCGTCGGTCGTGATGCTCATAATTTCGTTATCTGTAATTCTGGCTATCCTCACCTGCGATTCGCCGAACACATTGTCGGCATCGCCCGCAACGGCAATGGCTTCCGACTCCGAGCCTGCGGTTGGTGCGATGTATTCCACATCGAATATGTAGCGGTGGTTGCGTTCGATGGTGTTGAGAGTGGTATATACAAGACCTTGTCCGGGGGTAGCTTCCCGGTTGATAAAATCCCAACGGTAAAAGTGCTTGGAGAGGGGTTCGTTGTCGGTATATGACAAAAAGTCTCCGTATATGATGATAAAGGACTTGGTGCCGGCTCTGCCATTGGTGTTTCTGATGTCGGTTATTTCTGGGATGTAGACAGTGGCGTGGTAATACCCGTCATCGTCAAGCGGATACACGGAATCCGTGTCAATTGTGCCGGTGGTGGGGTGTCCTTGAATCTTTTTACCGGCAGGTGTCTGTGTGATCGGAGTGACCGAGCAGATTGTTCCGTTGTTATTGACATTGTAGGCGTACATGTCTTTCAACTTGAAGTGGCCGTCGGTAGAAGACACATTGACATCCACACGAGCCATTGCACGCATCAATTGCAGCACTCCGCCGTCAGCACCCAATTTCACTTCAAACGGCGTTTTTGTCTCGCCGAAAAAGGGCATGAGTGAATCGGAGTTGCCATCGTATGAAAACTTCTGTCCTGCAAGATGAGTCAAGGCATTGTCGCGCGATGTTCCGACTGCCGGGGATGTGACATCCATGTTGGCAATCATCATGACGGTAACAACCTTGTACTCCTCTTTGAGGAGCACCCACAGCGTATTGTCCGAACCGAGCCGCGTTTTATTGTGCGCAACGCCATCGGTGTCGGTAAATGTATCGGTGTTCTTGATTGCCTCCTTGAATACATCGTTTTCAAAGACCCAAAGGGTATAGTTTGAGATGCTGCTGTCATCGGCTATCGACCGTGTGAATGTAGGCAGCGATTCGAGCGGTTTGCACACTCCGAATGAGATCTCCTTGTAACCAACCAAAGGGTCTGTCTCTTCGGGTATGGGGATATCCTTGTCTTCGATACAACCGGTGAGGATGCACGCAATCAGACAAATGAGCAGATGTGTTCTTCTTGCCTTTATCATGTTGTTGTCACTATTATCTTGCGAGGCTCCGCTTCGCCGTCAATCTTGAACGAGAGTGTCGTGGACTGACCAACTGCCACGTTGTCGCCAATTATTTCGATAGTTATGCTCTTTCCGGCAAGCGGTGTCTTGCCGCCGCAGTCGGGTGTTACCTTGATCCACGGTGCACCCGGCTCCACGAGTTTCCAGTCACCGCCGACAGAGATAATGGTAAAAGTCGTTTTTGAACCTTTTTCGTGAATGATTGATGTCGTGGGCGGCAACTTGTTTTCGCTCCAGACTACTTTGGCTCGATCTTTGATGCAGCGCACGGCGCCAGCATAGTGGGGGGCGGCTTTGATGTCAGGCTCCGTCATTCCGTGGATATGACGGCCGTTGCCATCGCCGCCGGTTTCCGTACCATGCAGGAACATAGCAGCCGGTATACGCCGAGCGGAGGCATCGTTGCCGCTAAGCACCGATGAATTTGTCCACAGGAAGCTGTTGACTGTTATTGACGACCCCTGCTGTATAGAAACGACGACGCCGCTGCTATTTTTGAATTCTACACCTTGGGACGGATCGTAAGCTCCGGTGAGAGGGAACCATGAAATGCTTGCCCCGTCATTCGCCAGATTGTAGATTGTTGTATTGACAGTGCGGGCGCTCGGATTGAGCTCAGGTTCAACTATTTGATTATGGTTTATATAGAACCCATAATATTTTCCGTTTCGCACATACGGCCCCATGTAGTAACTGATATATCCATAGTCCTGATAGCCTTTATTGGCACGAGAGACCTTATGCGGAACATAAATCAGATTCTCATTCCAGTTGAGTTTCAGAGAAGTCTTGACTTCCTTTAAACGATAATAAGTATATGATGAACTTGGTCGATTGGTCCTGGTGTTGACCTCGGCATAGTGGGTATAAGCAGTTGCACTACTTCCTCTATTATTCGTAGCCCAACGTATGTCTACATTGTAGAGAGTTTTTCCGTTTGTTTCAACACTCCTCCAATAACTTTCGTGTTCTCTGTTGTCTGAAAAGACAAATGTGTTGACCGGCGGAACGCGGTAGCCCACCGGGCAAGGGTCGTAGATGGTCTTCGATCCGACCTCAATGACAGTCGGGTCGAAGCCTTTGTCTGTGCCCCAAAGGAAGCTGCCATTGCGAGCCATAGACGAAAGGCCTTCGTAGACGGTAGATTGAACCGTTCCCCCTATTCCGGTAGAGTTGTTTATAACGAAAGAATTACCATAAATGAGTCTGGTGGGGTGTTCGACAGTGTATGCAATGGGGTTATTGTATGTGGTTTGTTGCAAAGTGCCCCAGTCCTCATAATAATGGGTCACCGGAATACGGCCGTTTCCAGTGAAGTTGTCGTTGGAATTATTCGGGCCGATGAATGGGTCTTTTCGTCCCCATTGGTAGAGCAAGCCCATGGATGCCACCGAACTGTTGCCGACCGGGCGGTTGGCGAGTGCGCCGAGGTTGCGGTCCATCACATCGTAGTCGTTTAGACCCCATTCCTCCACGTAATCTTCATTTATGACTCCATTCGCGTCAACCATGCCCGGACACACCCATATATGCCATGACCAAATGACTTTGCCCTGCGCGTCGAAAGCGCCAATGAGGGCGTTGCCGCCGGTCACGCCGCCGATGGAGGCTCCGGCAGTATTGACTTCGTATTTGATGGACATCGTTGCCCTGTCATAACTGCTTTTCTCAGCACCGCTGTGACGCACATTGTTCTCATCGATGAGAGTAATCAGTCCGGCGTGGGTTTCCCAGATGATACCTATTTTGTCCGGCGTGATTAAAGCAGTGCCCGACTCGAGCAGGTTGTATTCCTGACCATTCTCATAAACCACAGTTCCCTCGTTGCCGTTGCCCTTGATGCCGACAATGAGCGTGTGGGGGTTGCCTGTGTCGCTGACGGGATAGCAGTTGGCTGTCGGGGGCTGTGGCTGTATGACGGTGATCTGTTTCTTGATGTTGCCGGCGGTGACCATGAAGTGGGCGGTGCGCGTCAGGCTTCGGTTCGGTGAGGCTGGGGTGATTTTGAGTTGGACAGTCTGGTTCTTGCCGCCGGTGGTGTTTTCCATCGTGAGCCAGTCGGTGTTCTCGCCGTCAATCTGCTCAATGCTCCAGCCGAGCTCGTAGTCTGTCCACACGTCGATGGTCTTCACCGACTGGTCGTCCCATGCGTCGTAGACGATGGCGCTTTCCGAGGTGGTGAGCGTATACTGGTCGGGCACGCCGCGCATCGTCTCGTCGGTGTAGCGTGCTATCTCCACCTTGAGCTTCGCCACGTCGTTGTCGAGCGCTGACTCGGGCGTGGGCGTGCCGGGATTGTCCACTCCGGTGATGTTGAAGATGTAGGAGTGGTTGCGGACGATGTCGAAGGGCTGCACCGACGTGGTTTTCCTGCCGGTGATTTCGTCGTAGTCGTCTTCGCAGTCGATGCGGTAATATGACAGGTTTCCCTCACCCGGCACGACGAGGCCGTCTCCGGAGTAGATGCCGCCGACCACTATCTTCATCGGCGATTCGTTGTCGCGGTTCTTGACTTCGGAGAGGAATATCTGATTCATCGTGACATTATTGGTCACGTTGTAGGACTGCGGGGCGGAGATTGTGAATGCTGCCGCGTTGGTCGGGATTTCAGGTTCGGAGTATTGCTTGTTGCCGCTCCTGTCGGTCAATGTCGGGAGCACGGTGGGCGGAGCGAAATAGCCTGTTGCGTTGTCATAGTAAACGTAGACTTCCTTGAGTTGGAACTTTGTGCAGGCATCATCAACTTTTACTCCCATCTTTGCCATGGCACGGTAGAGCGACACTGTTGTCTCGATGGTGTTTGCGTTTAGTTTCAGCGTCGCGGTCTTGCCCCACATGGGGAGGCCGCGTTCTTCGGAGAGTATCAGTCCGGCTTCGGGATAGGAGTAGAGTATATTCTCGTAGACTTCCTGTTCGGACTTTCCTCTGAGGCTCTCAAAATCAGGTACGGCTTGGACGTTGTAGGACAGGTTGCAGAGAACGGCAAGGTGCACATTTTCATCGCCGCTTCGGTATTTGCCTTTTATCTCGCGTACCTGCGAGTCGTTTTCACCGCTGACGGTGAGGTTTTCGACAAGCCCCATTAAGATGCTTTCTCCATTCCTCTCCTCGAACACGAGGATGCGCACATCGGTGACGTTGCGCTGCAGGGCGGTGTTATAGTCAAGTTCGCCGAATTCGGTGTCCTGTCCGGCGGCACGTGACAATGAAGGGTCGCAACCGGGGAGCAACAGCCGCAGACGGACCTCGATTTCGTTGCCGGGAGCGTCCGGATCGACTATGTTGTCGTCTATACACGCGGTAAGTGCGGATAGCATGGCCACCGCACAGAGCATGAGATATGATAGTCTTCGTTTCATTTTCCGTCAGCCCTCCGTCCTTAATGTTTGATGTCGTTGAAGCGCACCACCCAGTCGTTGATGACGATGTGGGTGCGTATCCACTGCTGGTTGCTGTCGAGGAAGAATGTCATGTTGTATTCGTCCTGGCGGTCGAGGTATTCCTGCGGCGGTATGTTGTGCCCCTCTGCCTGCGTGAGCAGGAGGTATTTCACAAGTGGAATGGCGAGCACGTCCTCGCGGCTGTTCTTGTTGTAGATAACAAGCTCGTCTTCGCTGTCCTCCATGAGGCGCGAGGTCGTTATCTGCGCCACCAGCACGTTGAGCTGCTGGCCGGTGGAGCCTTCAGCCGAGCCATGCCCCTCATAGTAGGGAAGGCAGCGGAGCTGATGCTCGCGCATCACGTTGTTGTGCGCGTCGATATGGCAGTTGTCGGTGGTGATGACGAAATCGAAGTCGTCGGGATTGATAGCCTTGTTGTCCATCTGCTGTATGATAACGCGTATGGTCTTGGTGTCCTTGACGAGCGACATGTCGGTGATATGCCTGCGCCCTTCGACTGTGGCCTGCGGGTGCACCTCCTCGGCATGGAAGAGCGGCGTGAGGTTGAGCGACTCCACGATGTAGTCCTCGTTCTCGTCCAGCACGTGGCGCGTGTGCATTGAGCATTGCAGGTCGCTGATTGTCGCCGGGCGCAGCGGAATGTCGTAGGAAGGGAACGAAGGCTCGCCCGCCCACGCTATGAGGTCGTAGCCGGCGGGATTGAAGTCGACCTTCAGGGTGTAGCCCTTCTGCGCCAGCGCTTCGCCTGAATCGGAGACGACATGGGCGAGCTTGCCGTTGTCGTCAAAGGCGTAGAGGCATACTCCGTGCACCTCGTGGGCGAAGGCGTCGGCCCACTTCATGTTGTAGTCGTATCGGAACCTGACTTCGTAGGATTCCATGCAGTCGTCCAGGTCATCGTCGATGGTGTTGCACGATGACAAGGAAAACGCCAGCGCAAGCACCGTAAATGCCGCCGCCCTGATTTTCCGTATTCTTGCCGTCAATGAATTATATGTCATATCTTTTCTGTTTTATTTCCTTTTTAGTCGGGATTTCCCATTATGGTCGTCCCGTATATGCTGTATGCCCTTGCGGGCATTGTGATATTCTGATTTGGTGGGAAACGTTGTCGGTTTCCAAGTCCGCCCTCTCTTTCCACCGGCGCGGAAGTGGTTTCTGTTTTTTGAAAAAGCCGGACGGGAGAACGGAGGTCTCCGCGCCCCGTCCGGACTATTGTTAGGAATTGAAGAAAGCTACATGTTAGAACTTGATGTTGTTGAAGCGTACAATCCACGGAAGGATCTTAGCCTGCACCTTGATGTAGGTCTTGGGCTTTTCGTCGTTAGTGTCGGGGGTGTACGGTTTGAGTGATGACGCACCGATTTCGCCGATGCTCTCAACTGCCAATGAGTAGATGTTGTTGCGCATGATGGCAAACTCCATAATGCCCACAGTGGTATTGTCACCGTTGTCATAGTGCTTGATCTGTGAGGTATAATAGTAGCACTTGCCACCTTCGAAATGCTCTATGCCGAGAGCCTCGAGTTCCACATCTGTTTTGCCGACAAGCTTGCCTGTGCCGTATATCGTATCGTTTTTATAAGCGTTCTCAAGGTCTGTTATCGCGGTGTAGAAGTTTCCCGCGTAGCGGTACAGATCATGATCGATAGCGGCGGTGCAGTCCTTGTCCTTATAGAGCTTTGCCTGAAAGGCGATGCCTGTGCTCAGTCCGAGTTTCTGCTGCTCACTTTTTACGGCATTCTCGAAGCAGTATGACAGAGGCGTGCCTATGTAGTTGATGCCGTTGTGGTCAGTCGAAACGACAGTTGAATCGTTGCGTGAACCGTCGTCAGGCATGGTGAAGAAGTAAGGGCTGAGGGCATCATTGGTGTCGGTAACCGTGGCGTCTGTCACATCTTTGAGGCTGTTGAAGAAGTATGTGCCTCCATCGAAATTGGCATCTACGGTTAAACCGTTTTTGGTGACTGTGAACGGATCGACGATGTACTCGTTTGCCTGCAATGAACCTTCGCCAATTTTGATATTGGCAAAGTCGGCGGTCGTGTGGCGGATGGCGAAGTTCTTCTTGTTAAGATTGACAAGCGCGTACTTCTCAAGTTTTACATACCATGTTTCGGTCGTGTCTCTCCAGCTGACGGTGCTGTCCGCATTGGTCGTTCCAATGTGGCGCGTGAATCTTATGGGATAGATGTTTGGGGAAGTGGGCGCAGACGCAGACTCACACGCAGTGCTGTCGGCATACATAGTGCAGATTGTGGGGCGGAAAGCGATTTTTGCCACTACGCGCTCCACCTCCACAGCATCGCCGGTGGCAGGATTACCTGGCGTATTATTGGATGTGGCGACGGTGATGGTCGAAGATTGCTTGCCGCTCATCATGAAAGCCGGGGTTGCTGAAGTGCCGATAACCTTCTCAAGAGCGTCTTTCAAAGTTCCGCCACTGAAAGCGTATTCCTTTATCTGCGAAGGAGAGAGGTTGATAATCTCAGATGACGGATTGACGATGACATTGACCTCGTAGGTGTCTGCTGCCACCTCAATGGCCTGTGTGCTGTAGAGCGCGTTTGAGCCTGTGCCACTGGCATAAAAGTTGCCGGTCGAGTCGTTTACATTGACAGTCGCGTAGTATTTGCTGAAGCTGTTGGCCGGATTAGAGCCGATACCGATTACCATCACAGAAGTGATTTTGTTCTCGGCTTCGGTGCCGTAGGTGTGGTGGCCACTGTCTTCAGTAGAGTCATGGCTGTCGCCGGTGTTGTCGTCGTCAACGGCGCGCGAAGAGTTGGTGTTGGTAGTGAAGGCTACGGAGATGTAGCCTTTGCCAGACTCGGAGGGGTTGATATCCCCGCCTTGCAGTTCGTCGTCTGAGCAACTTGTGAAAACAAGTGCAGAAGCGGCGAAACTCATTGCTAAAATGTTTTTAAGTTTCATGCTTTGAACTGTTTAATTAGTTAAATGAATTTATTTGTCTGTTGTTTACTTGTTTAGTCAAGGTTTCATTTGGTGCACCGTTCGAGTTCTGAAAGGTGGTAGTCGGCCTCGGCGACACCTTTTGCTTTCGCCTCACGGAACATCCGTCCAGCCGTCTCGGTATCGCCGTTCAGCATAGCCAGTATTCCCCGGGCAAGGGCAGCCTCTCCGCTGTCGCCCGCCTTGGCGAGGTAGCGTCCGGCATACACGAGGTCGCCGCGCTGCAATGCCGACAATGCGGCATTGAGGTTCGCTGTCGGGTCTTCGGGATAGAGCCGGACAGCGGTCTCGAACACGTTGTTGTATTCATCGCTTCCTTCCGGATAGGTCTGTGCAACAGCATACATCTCCTGAAGGCTGAGTTTCTGCGGGTTGCTCTTCATCACCTCCTTTGCCTCGTTGACATCGAAGGCCCGCACGTTGTAGTCGATGCGGTAGTCCGTGCGGCGAAGTCCGGGATAGCAGTCGGCAAGCAGTTCCCTGTAGGCTTCGGGATAGGTGGACTTCAGCACCCATTCCTTGTTGTCAGGCTCACGGTCGCTGTCGATGATTTCAAGGATGCCGTTCTTGTCGCGCAGGGTGCTGTTTGTCACATATTCCCTGAGACCTTCCCAGTTCTCCGGCTCGGAAGCCATGCGTATAAGGCTGCGGTCGATGCCGCGTTCACCCACGAGGTAATCGGCGAGCGACTGCACACGTCCCGATGCGAGACGTGCGTTGTTGCTGTACGGGCTTTCCGGAGAGGCATATCCTTTGATGGCTATCGAGGTGATGGTCACGTCCTTGTCGTTGCGCACAAGGTCTATGGTTCCGTTTATCTTCCGCAGTTCCTCGGGATTTCTGCGGTAAACGGGGTCTATGTCGGTTTTCGACACGCGGAAGTCGAGGAACGCCTGTCCCGATTCGCTTCTCGCCTTGACGGTCTCAGCTTTCGGGGTTATGAACACATAGTGAGGCTCAAAGGGGCGGCGGTCGATCTCCTTCAGGGGGTCGGTGGAGCTGGCCAGCAGCGTGCGGTTGCATCCGCAGAGGTCTTCGGAGAGGTCGAGCCTGGAGTTGTCCATCCACTGCTCGTAAGGCACTTTCGCCTCGTAGCGGATGGCTGCCGCGTCCGATGCCTTGTAGGTGCGGGCGTTGCCGTTGAGCTTGTTGCGCTCTCCGTAGAGGTACTGCCTGCGGCCCTTGATCTCGATGACAGGCAGCTTGCGCTCGTTGTCGCCGTCGGTGAGAATGGGGGTGAGCGACACGATGCGGCTCGATTTAACATTCCACTTGCCGCCGTCCGGCTCAATGGTCATGGAGACCACCATGTCGTTGTTCTGCTTGTCGACCGAGAGCGATGTGACCTTCGCCTGTCCGTCGAGTATCGTCTGTGCCGCCGCCGGCATTGCGGCGAGCGACACCATAATTATATATATCAGCTTTTTCATTGCTTTCCTCCGTCGTTAGAATACATAGACCAGATTGAGGGCCGCCTTGGTCGGTCCCACATAGTTGTGCGGTTTGTCGCTGTCGAGTTTCTTGCCGCATTTGGGGCACTCGAAGCGGTCGTAGCGGGTGTATGCGTAGCCGAAGCCGATCTCCGCCTCAAGGTTCCAATGCCGCCCGAGCACCCATGCGTAGCCGTAGGCGATGCCGGCGCCGACATACCAGCCCTCATAGCGGTAGTCCTTGAGCTTGCCGAAATCGGTGCCGAGGAATTTGAAGTCGGTGTCGATGTTGCCGACATTGTACTTGCCGCCCATGGCATGGAAGCCGAGGAAGTGACCCATCATCTTCTGGCAGAACCAGTAGCGGGCTTCCGGCTGGATGGAGAGGTGCTTCCACTTCTTGTTGTCGGAGAACGTCCAGGGATTCCACGAAAGCCCCAAGGCCATCGTAGACTTGCGCCCCACCTTTACCTCCGGCTCCAGATTCAACGAAGCGGTAGCCCAGTTCACCAAATCCGTCTTTAACGCTACGGTCTGTGCTTGAACGGCAACGAACCAACCGCACAGCCCCAGCAAACATAAGATAAGTCGTTTGCTCTTCATCATGGTTTTCAGTTTATAGAATATACGTAAAAGCCCGCTTCCGGAAGAAAGCGGACAATATGCCCTTCGCCCGGCATGCCGGAACGGCACGGGGCTTACCCACAAAAGACAATAAGATATTACATGTGTGTGTGTGTTACACAAATATTTGGAACAGCCAAATATAATTTGTTAAAAATACAATTAAAAACACATACCTTACCCCACAAAATATCCAAAAAACGATATTTTTCGTCCTTGCACACCGCTACCGACAACGGGCTCCACAGCGTGGTGCCTTTCCGGTTTCTATATGCAAGTTCGTTTTTCATCATCTCATTTGGATAATATTACAGGACAAATATAGAGGTTATAAACAAAACAAACAAATTTTCTCGATATTTTTTTTAAAAAACATTATAAACATCATATTATTCTTATTCTTCACACTCCCACACCAGAGTTTTTCAAAAAATATCCTTCATCTTTCAGGTTATATGATAAAACATTGTCATACAACATATTACGGGCTGAAGGATAAAAGGGTCATCTTTCAGCTTTCCTTCATGACTGAGAACGACAAAACGTTCTGCGCCAAACTTTTTATCGTTCTCAGCCAAACGTTTTATCATTCGGCTGAGAACGAATTGAAGCACGGCTGAAGGATACCTGAAACATCCTTCATCCCGTAACACAAACATTATGAGATTCTTACCATAGCACCTGAAAGATGAAGGATATTTTTTGAAAAACTCTGGTGTGGGATGGAAGGCCTGAAAGTACGTGAACAAAAACAAGAAAGACAAAAATACAAAAGAACATAAGGTTTAATTTTTCAAATTCCGTTTGCGGAAATCGATACCCTCCTTATGTTCTTTTGTACTTCTGTCTTTTATTATCCGGAGGAAAGCTTCCGCCCCTCCCCCGTCGTCAAACGACCGGCTTCCGCCTTATTGCGCGGGTGCCTGCTGTGCCGGAGCTTGTCCGGCCGGAGCAGCCTGTTGCTGCGGCTGGCTGGCACCGAATCCCGGCAAGTTGTTGGAATTTACGGCCTTTTGCTCGGTGGCCGCCTTCATCATGGCAGACTCTTCCGTAGCCACCTTGGGAATGAAGAATACCGAAACCACGCTCAATACGACCATGGCGGCAGCCAATCCCCAAGTCACTTTTTCAATCACATCCGTCGTCTTGCGCACGCCCATAATCTGATTGGAAGCGGAGAAGCTGGAAGCGAGACCTCCACCTTTGGACTCCTGAATGAGTACAACCAGACACATCAGAATGGCAAGAATGACGATGAGAACAACCAATACTGTGTACATGTTTACGATTTTTTATTTTTATTATTTATTATCAATTTCTCCAAGAAACGAATCTGGTCTGCAAAGTAACGGTTTTTTTTTGGATATTTCAAACTTAACCGCCTTATAATTTCCATCGCTTTGGTATATCGGCCTTGTTTTATATAAATTTTAGCCAATGTTTCGGTAAAATAGTCCTCGTCCTCCTCGTTTTCGCCCTCGGCGGGAAGAGCGGGAGTCTGCAACTCGCTGTCGGCATCCTGATTCAGTACGATGCGTTTATCCCCTTGCCCGATAAATTCGTCTATCAGTTCCTGATGCTGCATGCGGGGCACTGCCGTAATCGTATCGGGAGCGTCTTCGCTCTGCATCAGATATGCCATATAGTCTGTAGAGGCATCCACCGGTTTCGGACGGTGGGGCTTCTCCTCCGGCAAGTTGGCCAGAAAATTATCTATGAGCGAATAGGTGCGGTCCTCTTCCACCTCTCCCGCCTTCTCGGCTTTCGTCTGATACTTTTTGACGGGTTCGAACCGATAGTTTACGCCTTCTATCAAACGGAACAGGGCCTTACGGTCGGGCAGAAAAAAGGCGGCGCGACGAAGCTCCCGGTCGAAAGCCGCATCGTGCAAGAGGTACAGATTGCGCAAATAGAGCAGACGGGCCGGCTGAAAGTAAGGATAGTCGCCGACCAGCTTTTCCAGGCGGGGCAACGTTTCCTTATCCAGTTTCTCCGGATGCTTGATATAATCCGATAAGTTCAAATCCATATCCTTACCAATTCGCTACGGTTGCATTAAATATCTGGTCTACAATATCCTTCACCATCTGGGTCACCAGTTCTTCCTGTACGGCCGTCAGTTGCTGCGACGAATCATACTGGGACGTGGCGCTGAACTTCTGTTCGAAATCCTCGTTGTGGTTGGCATTATTCACAAAACGGACATTCACCGTCATCTTCAACTGCACCTGCGACGAAAATCCGTCGGCAGACACGGCCTTGTTGAACTGGCTGTATTCCACAATCTCGCCCGAAAGCTGCAAATCCCCGTTACGGTTCACCTGCCTCAACTTGGTCTGGCGGGCAAAGACATCGGTCAGTTGGTTGCTGAAAATAGACTGCATGGGCGCCCATACGTATGCAGAACGGATGGGGAAAGCCGAAATCTGTATCGTCTTGGTTTTCGTATAGTCGATGGATGCCCCGTTGAATTTATAGGAGATGGAACAGGCCACCAAAAAAAAGACACAAGACAGAAGCCCGACCGCTTTGCTTTTAAAGATCCTCTTTATCCAAACCATATTCCTTTATTTTACGATAAAGCGTCCGTTCGGAGATGTTCAGTTCCTGGGCGGCCTTGCGACGCTTGCCCCGATTCTTCTCCAAAGCCCTCACTATCATCTGGCGTTCCACGTCGTTCAACGACACGGCCTCTTCCACATACTCTTCCGGAGTCTGGAATTCATCCGCTCCTTTGGCTGCATGAGCCACAGGGTAAGCGACATCCGGCTGATAGTAGGTTATTGGCTGTTCGACAACCTGGGGGGCGGAAGACCGCTCACGCTCCACCCGCTGCCCGTGCACCAGCTTTTTCAGCTCCGTCACGTCGTTGCGCAAATCGAAAAGTATCTTGTACAGCAACTCGCGTTCGTTTTCAAAACTGTGGCCTTCGTTCCGTTTGTTCAACGGCACGATGTCGTGCGTCACCGGATCTTCGGGGATATAACCGGACAAGATTTCAGGAGTAATTATCCGCTCCGGGGAGAGGATGGAAATCTGTTCCGTCACGTTCTTCAGTTGGCGGACGTTTCCCGGCCACGAATATCTTTTCAGCCTTTCCTGGGCTGCTTCCGTCAGTTCCACCGGATCCGGCATATTATACTTTTCCGCCGTGTCCATCGCAAACTTCTTGAAGAGCAGCACCACGTCGTCTCCCCGTTCGCGAAGAGCCGGCATCTTGACGGGAATCGTGTTCAGGCGATAGAACAGGTCCTCACGGAAACGGCCGTCGCGGATGGCCTGCGCCATGTTGACATTGGTAGCCGCCACGATGCGCACGTCTGTCTTGCGCACGTCGCTCGAACCGACCCGGATGTATTCGCCCGTCTCCAGCACACGCAACAAGCGTGCCTGCGTGGCCAAGGGCAGCTCTCCCACCTCATCGAGAAACAGCGTACCTCCGTTGGCCGCCCCGAAATAGCCTTCGCGCTCTCCTATCGCCCCGGTAAAAGCTCCTTTCTCATGACCGAACAGTTCGGAATCTATCGTTCCCTCAGGAATGGAACCGCAATTCACGGCAAAGTATTTCTTCGTCTTTCTCAGGCTGTTGTCGTGGATAATACGGGGAATGATTTCCTTTCCCACACCGCTCTCTCCGGTGATCAATACGGATAAGTCCGTCTTGGCCACTTGCAAAGCAATGTCCACTGCATGGTTCAACCCTTCCGAATTGCCCACGATACCATATCTTCTTTTCTGTGCCTGAACGTCGGATGTATTCATATCTTCTACCCAAATGCGATTGTCGACAAAATTACATAAAAAATCCCGTGGGACACAACTTTAACCGTATTAATTTAAGAAAAACTAAGCAGACTTGTTGCCCAACTTGATCAACAGCAAACCGACGGCCGTCCACACCAGTTCCCGCAAGCGGATAATCAAACCGGTATAAACACCGTAGGCGCCGGCCAGGGAAAGTCCGCCCACAGCCAACGCGAAGCCGCCTTCACGCGCGCCCATCCCCATCGGAATAAAGAAAAACAAATTGGCAAAAAGCGACGTGAATGCCTGTATCAGCACGCAATCCCAAAAGGAAACATGGTCGGTCAGTATCAACAAGATCAACTGGATTTCAAGACAACCGGCCACCCGCACGGCGAACTCTATGAACAACGACAGATAGAACGTGGACTTGCGTTGTGCATGCAAGGCGGCTATCTGGCTGTCTACCTTCCGTATGGACTCTTCCCGCGTGTCGATGAACCGCCGCAGACGGGACTTCAATCCGGGTATGTGGGCCAACAGGCGCAAGGCTTTCATGGCCAGTCCGTTTTTATATCCTTTCTGGAAAAAGTAAATGCCCGTACCGCAGAAGGCGGAACAGACGACCATGAACACCGCCATTCCGGCCGACATTTCCCGGCCATAGAGCCACAAGTAAAGGAGGATGGAGAAAGTCCAGAAACAGAAATGGGAAAAGATGTGCATCATGGCATACAGAATCACGCTGGATGTCGCCTTGGCCGCCCCTACGTACGGTGTCAGTTCCATAATACGGTAAGGCTCGCCGCCGAGAAGTCCCACCGGAGTGACGTAGTTCAGCGCATAACCGCTGATCGTGTACTTATAAATCTTCAGAAAAGGCACTTTCGGTGCCGCCCCGTCGTGGATGATGACCGACCACGACCAGGCGTTGGCCAGATAGAGAAAGACCCACAAGAGGATGACGGCAGGAAACCAATATCCCGCCCGACGGACGTTGTCCCATAATTCCGAATAGGACAGGTCCGAAGTGCAGAGCATAATGATAATGGCCACCACGCCGATGGCCAGAAACACGTTACGGTAGAGAGGCTTCATGTTATTCTTCCGGAGCGTTCAGTTTGAGTTT
>ENA-OROK01000346-OROK01000346.1-human-gut-metagenome-genome-assembly--contig:-NODE-346-length-58696-cov-25.734742_pt1 | contig 58696 bp, 82 predicted proteins | sample MGYA00242127_ERZ509046 | MGnify/ENA primary metagenome ERZ509046 (study PRJEB26280, sample SAMEA2338728) | human gut metagenome | biome: human gut; feature: human-associated habitat; material: faeces... | reverse complement strand
ATCTAAAGTTTAGGAAACTTATGTCCCATTCTTGTAAATCAACCACTTGCAAGGCTTTTTTGATTTTCTGTAGAACTATTGTAGAACTTCTGCAATTTCTATGGAAAATCCCCTGTCACCCGAAAGCGGCAGAGGATTTTTAATGCAACACCGATTTCGGATCGGATGGTGCAAAGATAGGCATTCCATTCCAAATAAACAAGCCGTGCGGACTTCACAGTTGGCACGGCTCAAAAAGTTCTTATGTTCCACAAATTATTTCTTCTTCTTTCGTTTCAACTCTATGTATTCAGAGTAAACTATCTTGGTGTACGGGCTGGAGCTTCTTATCTCCTGCCTTATGGCTTTTGTCCCCCATTTGAAGAACCACCATTGATGCGGCACTCTATGTACTACCTGAATGAGCGTATCTACTGTTTGAATCCTGCCAGTAAACATACCTTTGTCAATAGTACCGTCAAGCTCAACCCACGGATCTTTGAATGTGATCCTTTTCAATGTGTCTATCAAGGTAGGGCGAACTGGAAGCAACTTCAAGCTATCCGGCACACGGTAAACTATGCTATCCCGTACCTCCGTCTTTATCGGCACTTCTGTTTTCGTTGCAGTCGTTGAAACAGACTGGATGCGCTTTATCTTCACATTGAGATCCTCAACTGTCTTAACAAGCTCATCGCAATGTTTCTGTAGCTCCGACTTAGACAACTCCAATGATTGAACGGATGCGGCATACTTGCCGGATTCTGTCTTGTAGTAGGCTACATCCTCCAGTAGTGCTGTCTGGTTGTTCTGTAGTCTGTCACGCTCCGACTGGAGCGATCGGACACGGTAGGATAGGAAAGCTGTTGCCGCCAAAAGAACGGCAAACGCTATAATTACATATTTACGCATACTTCTCAATGTATTTGGTTATTGAATCCACATGAAGTTTCACAACAGCCGCCTTGCCCTCCGGGGAAAGAAGAAACTTGCAATCCCTTTCGTTATCCATGAAGAAGTTTTCTGTAAGTACAGCCGGGCAAGTGGTTTTTCGGAGAATGTAGAAATTGCTTTCCCAATCACCGTCCCCATCGCTCCAGTCACCACGGATCTTCCAGTCCTTACCGAACATTTCATTTGCGGTGTCCCAGAAGATTTGTGCAAGATCATCGGCTTTTGTCTTTCCGGGATAGGTATGTATTTCCCAGCCTGTACCTTTGCCAGTGCCGGAAGCGTTCACATGGATAGATACAAGGATCGTCTTGCTCTTCCCATATTTTGCAGCCGCTTCATTGGCTCTTCTTGCTCTCTCTGCCAGCGGTACATCCACGCTTTCCTTAACCAGTAACTCACAATCTACGCCTTTTGCGATAAGCTGGTTATATACCGCATTGGCTACCTCTCTGGCATACTGCCATTCAAACAACTGTGAGCCATCAGCCCACTTTGGCGACCGTTTACCCGGTGTATTTTCACCATGTCCGTTATCAATCAGTACCAACATTGTTTTGTTCCTTTCCTTTTTTATTTCGTTCACTAATTGCTTTGTTTATCCCACCGCCAGCCATAAAGCCACCGATACAGAGCATGAATACGCCCAGCGCATCCAGATCGGTTTTCAGATAGCCGTTGGTGCAAACATCCCATATCAGGCAGAACCCGACACACAGCCCAACAAAAGCACCCACAAGGATTGATAGCACAAGCGCAAAGGACTTGCTACTATCAAGCGTGTTAGCCCTTATCAGGCTTTTCAGATACTCCGCTATTCTTACTTTCATTGCCTTTTTTGTTTTCGGTTACATCCTCTTCATCGTAATACTCATCATAATCTCCAGCAGCAAGTTTTTTGAGCCTACAATATGTGCGCTTAGGCAGTCTGCCTTTGAAACACTCATCGTCTGGTCTGACACATTCGTTATGCCTTGCCTCTCTTAGCGCAAGTTCCAGTTCGGCATTCCTTTTAATCAGTCCCAGCCTTTCATTCTCCAGTGAATGTACTTGCCTGTATAGCTCATCCACTTTCTTATTCAGAGATTGTATCTCACTTTTGGCATCATCTACCTCTTTTCTTACCCTATGATAATCTTCAATGATAGATTTGTATTCCGCTTTGAAAGCGTCTGCCGCTGAAACACGATTTATGTTTTTGCGATTAAGAAGATATTTCAAGAACTCCAATCCGCCAAGTGCCGTAACTACGGAGGCAAAGGCAAGTAGTATTTCTTTCCAGTCATTCATTACCTTTTTCTTCTATACTTGTTGCGTTTATAATACTCGAAGTTGTCTTTATCCTCCTGCGTGATCTTTGACTTCGGAGAAAAGAACTTGAATCCTGTATTATTCCCGAAACGCACTACCTTAATGATAGCACGGAATGGGAAAGTGCGATTTGGATTGCACACTACATCTTTTAGCCTCTTACTATCAGTAAAGAAAGCCGACCGACCTGCGCCCTCACCAAAGGCAACAAGTGTTCTCGTTCCGTTCTCTGTCTGTACATCAGACTTTACGCCAGTGAATACGATCACTTCATTTATCAGAGCATCCACGCTGGAGTATTCGCAATCAAACAGATCGCTATCCCCAGCGTTGGAATCCAGCTCTTCTTCAAAATCTTCAATCATACTATAAATCAGTTGGAATGTTGTACGTTTCGGCATCGGCATCAATCATGTTGCGTATAGCAAGACGATCTTTCAAAAAGTCCTCATAAGGCTTCTTGTAGCTCTCATCCAGCAGTCCGAGCATGGCAGACTGGTATTCATTCATCAGCTTGCTTTCCGTCTTAGACGGGTACTTTGCAGTAAGCAATGTGCTGAAAATGTTGTCCGCTGTCTTTGGGTATTCCACCCTAACACTGTCATACTGGAACATCTTGCCAGTAGCCTTTTCGTCATCGTCAGAGGTAACAGTTATGCCACCCTCTTTTTCCTTGATTACCGATACTTCTTTGATGTTGTGGTTGTACATGAATGTACCCTGCCCGTTGTACAAGTCATAGATAACCTCCGGCTTTTCGTCAGCCAGCAACCCGATAAATAATCCTGTTGTTTCCATTGTTCAAACATTTATTAAAGATGAATTTACTGTGTTCCTCCGAGCATCTGATTACCCAGCCGTATTCAGACGGGAAGAGGTGTTTTACATCGTTCATGTCTTTGATCTCGTATCTCTTCTTGACTTTGTTCAGCTTCCTATAGAACCTCATAAGTATGCCCTTGCGGAGCAAGATACCGTAGTGATTCTGTTTGAAGCCAACATAGTCTATACAACGATCATCGACCGGGAAGATCTGCCAGTTCGGTTTTATCTCCAGTTTCAGTTCCGAAGCCAAGTAAAGCCCCATCATGTCAAGTATGAAATGCAGTGCTTCCTTGCTGGAGCAAAGGACTACTATATCATCCATATATCGGTAGTAGTATATCTTCACCCCAAATTTCGCCATCACCATTCTTGCAAGATCTTCTTTCACCCAGTGATCGAAGTATGCGAGGTATAGGTTGGCAAAATACTGGCTTGTGAAATTACCTATTGGCAAACCGATTGTTTTACCGTTGCTATCTATAATTCTATCCAACAGCCAAAGCATCTGATCATCCGCTATGGTGTAACGGATTATCCGCTTCATAGATGCGTGATCCACATTGTCGAAATACTTTCTTATATCTATCTTCAAGCAATACTTAGTGCCTTTCTTATCCAGCATCATATCCCTATGCAGATCTTCCATGCATTTGTGTACGCCTCTGCCTTTGATACAAGCGTAAGTGTTTGACGTGAATATGTGCGTCCAATGTTGCCCAAGCACATTGATAACGCAATGGTGGACTATACGATCAGGATAGAAAGGCGCAATCATAATCAGCCTTTCTTTCGGCTCATATATAGTCTTAGTCTTGTATTCGCCCGGCTGGTAGGTCATATTCCTTAGCTGGAAATACAAGTCTGTCAGGCACTCAATAATGTTATTGTTGAACTTCCGTATCTCTGTACGATCGCCCTTGCCTTTCTGTGCATTATATTGCGCCCTAACGAGGTTTGCGGATTCGTAGATAAGAGGATAGATATTCTTTAGCTTCTTGCTTTGGGATATATAGAGGCTACCAGTATCGCCAATATAATATCCGCAATCCTCCATATCACTATAGCCGTTAAACATCGTATCGCTACTGTAACATAAGCCGTATTCTGTCTTTATCAAGCCCATTGTGCCGTTGGTCTAAATCGGAGCGTTCAATTACTTACTAACACCGTTTTAATTCGTCTTTTTTTACCAGCTACCAGCAGTGCCGATAGCCCCTGTGTGGTAAGGTCATGGTGATCACAGTTATATCTTGTAAAGTTGAAACCACGGTAAAAGCGGAAACCAATGTTCGCATTCGAGTTCGAGGAGCGATTATTCGTATTCAGATAACCGAAACCCGCATTCGCACCATTATTCGCATTCCCAGCGAGCAGAGCACCACCTATCACCATCAACCTGTTTATTCTCATTTCTTTCTCAATTCACGTTCGCAAAAAGCCCCCGTGTACCGCCGCTTTGCAGTCCGTTAAAAACGGCACAAGCGGAAACCAAAGTACGCAGACGAGTACGAGGAGCGAGAATTCGTATACAGATAACCGAAACCCGCATAAGCACCATTATTCGCAGGCCCAGCGAGCAGAGCACCATACCAGCCCGGAGAAGCCCAGCCTGAATCATCTACACAAGTGTAGAAATAATCACAGCCACCAGCAGCGGCAGAACCACCTACCGTTTCAGGGAAAGCATACCCCTTGCTTGAATGGGCAAACTGTAGGATATATCCATCCTTGCGTGGCAATTCAGTGATAGCCTCATAGCCATCTGGCACGGAAGTAGCGGAATCGGAGTGTGAAGTGAATTTGGTAGGATCTTCACAGACATAGGCGATAGAAACATCTGACTTGTGCCAGATAAGCACATCATCCGCAAGATACCAGAGGTATTCATAAGGCACTTCCAATCCACGATAAGAAGTAACCTGTACCGTCTTATCGCCACCAGTCCATCCCTTGATCACATAAGGCACTCTGCCTGTATTGTTGCCCAGCGTTGCAGTCACACCGCAAGGGATGAAAGGCTTATAGCCGCCCCAAGTGTTCCATTCCGTACCGTTCACAGCCGTACCGTTGCCCAGTCCGCCTTGATGATACCCCTCCGAGGTCAAAGATTCATTGTAGGTGTCCTGACAATGAAGAGAAGCATACTCCAGCCTCTGCAACCAAGCGATTTCATTGTACACACGGTACACGCCCAAGTGAGTGCCATTCTTGCAAGCGGCACGGGCTGTTACCTTAGAGATAGAAGTGCGAGGCATACCAAGCATGGAGTTGTAAGTGCCATCTTTGGCAGCATCGCCAGAGCCAGAACCACCCCTGTAGTTGGCAGCGTTGGCGGTCAGCTTCACATAGCCGCTTGCATCACGGGCGATATTGTCACCGTCCCAAGTGAGGAAACAGCCGGAAACGGCTTCATTCGTATCAATCTTGATAGTAGAAAACCACGGAGATACCGTTTTGCGCTCCATCTTGACAAAGCCCGGCAAAGGATATTCAGAGTAGGCACGAATCCACTTTGTACCCTCAATCTCCAGCCTGAAATAATACTCCGGCTTCTCCAGCATCACATTACCGTCCGTGCTGTCAATCACAGCGGCAGCACCGCTGTCTTTCTTACGGCTGTCATTCGGATGCAAGTCGTATTTTACCGATCCGTCCGGATTCTCAACGAAGCGTTCCAGTTTCGCCTGAATCGGAAGCGTCTTGTGCAAGTCCAGATTACCAACTCTTTTGAGCTTGTAATCACGGCTTGTAAAATCTCCCTCTATTCCGTACCACATATCATACGGATATTGCGGTTTCGTGTTACCGCTACCTAACAAAAGTCCCATATCAGTTGTTTCTAATGATTTCACCTGCACCCCAATAAATCTCATACTTCTGCAAGTCTATAGCGTTTGGGGCAATCTCCACTATAGCCGCTGGTGTCCAGTCGCCAACTGGTACTGGTATGTTGCCAAACGAAGTATCACAGATCAGCTTGCAATTCAGAAGCGTATCGGTAGCCATTTCCGTTGCGCTCTTGCTGCGCACATAGACCGAAAACGGCTTGCCGCCAAGATTGAATCCCTTGCTAAGATCCGATACTTGCCCTTTGGCTAACACTCTAAGGCTGTACATGTCATTATCCATAATTCACCAAGTTAATTTCTAACTGCAAATATACTTATTTATGTGTTCCTCAAACACACTTTTAGACGAAAAAATATGCCCTCAAACCATTATACACCTCCTTTCCATATAAGATAGATTACTAAGGCTTGCAAGATTTGACCTACCAATCCGCCTAACAGCGTGGCAATGAGATCCAGCCAGTCCCATTTGCCACCATAGGCACGATCCTTAAACTCCATACCAGCCGCCAATCCTGCCACAAACAGAATCGTCAGCAAAAACGCACATGGTATAGCATACACCAAATGCTTTGTCCTGTTACTCTCTTTTAGCCAGTTCATAGTTATACTATCAAAATTTGTATTGCCATTCTGGAGCTAAGATTATAAACTCACAACTTCCGTCATTCCTTGTTGAATCGTCAGAAGTCCAAACATCGAAATATGTTGTTGAAAGAGCCATAATAGTACCCTTTACTGGTGAATCAGAGTTGTTATACACAGTTCCATATCCAGTTAGCATTACCCTATATCCAGAGGGTATATTGGAACTCGAAAATGAAACCCTATATTTACCCTCTGCTTGTCGTGATACCGAAAGAATGGAAGTGATAGACTTTCCATCCCACCAAGTCCCACTTATCGAAGCTCCTGAATTAGTTCCACTAATCCTGCCTATTGCCAGTATAAGAGGATGTCTGCCTTTTGCTCCAGAGGTAACAAAATCAGTCCATGCGAAACGGCTTGTTATTTCCCATCTTCCTTTTCTTACCGTTGATGTTGATCCGGGCAATTCAAAACAAGTCATTTCTACTATTTCTTGAGGTCTTACTAAGGCGTAATAATCAAGAACGCTACTTGAAAATCCTGCCTCTGCTGTAAAACTATATACTCCAATTTGGTAATTGCCTTGACCATATTCTCCACTGTTGTACAGTCGGCACACTTTACCAATATCATCCATATCTTGCCCCATAGATATAGTTTTTAAGCTTGTTGTCGCTGGAAGATAGAATATATTCACATCAGAGAAAACACCAGACCAGCCAGTAGATAACTGCATTGTTCCCTGCAAACGTACTTCTCCGTTCACACCGTCCAGATATATGCTGCCATTCTGGGCTTCCAGTCGGTTGTTTCTGAATACCCATCCTGCTATGTTGGCATTTTCAGCCAGAAGCAAGTTGGTAGCCACGCTCTCGAATTGCGCACCGAAAGGATTCCACTTGCTTGTATTGGTAGGCACGACACCCGAAAAAGTTCCGGCATCAATACGGGCGATATAGAAAATTCCGTTGTACTTCACTACATCAAGCCTGTACTTTGTACCATAGTAGGTTTTGGAACTGTTGTATGTGCCTTGATATACCGCTGCCGGGCTTTCTCCCTGATCGCCTTTTTCACCCGGATCACCAGTTTCTCCCTTTCCACCTGTTACACAGATAGCCGCTGTAGTGGTAGAAGTGCCGTTGGTATAGGTGATAACGGATCTCGTCCAGATATACCAGCCATCTTTCCAAGTAGGTCTGGTGGTACTCCATGAGCCGCCAGTTTGCGAAGTAGGGCTGCTGGATAGGTAGTATTGCTCCACAATGGATTTCACGCCCACGCCAGTAGAGCCAGTTGCACCCTTGCCGCCAGTGATACAAACAGCCTTAGTGTATTCGGTAGATCCATCGGTAAGCACGGTTTTTGTCCTTGACCAGATATATTTCCCATCTTCCCACGCTGGAGCGGTGGTTTGCCAGCCGCTTGTAGGTGCTGTAGTGTTGGAAGAGCTTTTGGCATACTCCACATCAACGGTGTTTATACCTACACCGTCCTTTCCATCGTAAGGATTGATACGGAAAGGGGTACACCAGTTCTGTACCAGTTTGTCGCTTGCTCCGCTCTTATCCTTGCCTATGTCAGTAGCCGATAATGCACCGTCATAAAGCCTTATGTTGTCATAGAACACGGAAGATCCAAACATATTATCATCGTACATGGAAAAGCCTACCACCTCTTCATTTATGCTGCCTGTCTGCACCAGAGATCCATTAATGAATATAGATACCGTTCTGTCATTGAAACGCAAAGCAACATGAAACCAAGTGTTCTTTGACACGGTTATGCTCTTCTCCACATAGTCCCTGCCATTGTAGCCGTTCAGCATCCACCGTATGAGCGTCTGATCCGTTTTCATCCAAAAACAGAGCGTGAAACTTTGACCAAACGGAAGATCCCAATTAATCTGACACTCCGCATTGTCGCTAAGATCAACGGCATATCGGCTACCGTCTTGCACAACGGAAGCACCATTTTTCAATGCCCCAGACACGCCATGCCCGGTAATATCCAGAAGCGTAGTTTCCCCTTGCTGCACGGGAATATCAAACACTTTCTTATCCGATAGCCCGGACTTCTTAGCCATCGTACACCACAAGTATTCCAGATTCCCAACGGTCGGCATGGTTGTACTCCACCCAGCCGGATTTTCGGCATCAGCATCCAGAGCCGGAGGTGAAACGGTAGATCCGTTTTTGGCATACCTGTATTCATAGTATTCTCCAGTGGTTGCATCGCTACCAGCCGCACCGCTTTCACCCTTGATCAAACTCCAAGTGTAATCAGTGGGGTTGTCGCTGTCTTTCTGTATGAAGTCCACATATTGCCCAATGTATGCGCCCGGCTCTTCACCGTTGTTTGCAGTGAATGACAAGCCCCCGTTATCGCTGTACTTGATATGCAGATAGGAAGTCTTTCCATCCTCACCATTTATGCCCGGCAATCCGTCCTCACCATTGAAGCCCTTGAATCTTGCCCATGTGTATTTTTTCGGGTCGTTGCTATCAGCTTGCGTATAGTCCACATAAGTACCTATGTAGTCAGACGGAGTTTCGGTCATTTGTGAGGCACTGGTTGGATTTTGCACGGAGGAGTATTTGATATGGAAATAGCTTGTCTTTCCATCTGCACCCGGAACACCCGGCAAACCATCATCCCCCTTAAACTTGCTCCAAACATAATCTTTCGGATTTGTGCTTTCTGTAGCCGTTTCCTTGTTGGTGGCAATACCTATGTACTTCGTTGAATCTTTCGGTTGCTGGTACATCGGGTTTCCATCGGCATTGTCAGAGTAGGCAATCCAAGTATAAAGTGTTTTTCCATCCTCGCCCGGCTCTCCCGGAACACCGTCCTTGCCCATAATGTCAGACCACTTGTAATCCTTTGGATCGTTGCTTTCGGTCGCTGTTTCCTTGTTATATGCAAAACCTATGAAGCCTTTTCCAGTAGGGTTGTCAGAGATACCGTTTCCGTTTTCATCATCGGCATACCTTATCCATGTATATGTGGTTTTTCCGGGTAATCCGTCTTTACCGGGTAAACCATCATCGCCTTTCTGTCCCTGCTGTCCTTTGGCTACAACTTCCCAATAAGTCGTATTGGTTGGCTTCACTCCCTTTGTAGGGTTGGGGTATATGTATCGGTAGGTGCAAGTTTCCACACCGTTGCTGTAGCTTACCTCATCGCCTTTGTAGTACACATAATCATCACGGTATGCACCACGATACACACCGATAAACGAAACATCGCCCGAATCACTAAGCAAGCGTACATTGTGCAAGGTGAGCTGTTTCAGTGCCGTTACATTCCAGTCTATAGAACTGGTGGCATCGCCTATCCTGAATTTGTTCCCGTCCAGATCCAAATAGCACTCTCCATCACTGGTTACAATAGTTCCCGTTGTGATAGTCTTTCCGTTGATACGGGTAAATCCGTAAGTGGTTACAAAGTCACGGAAATTATCATCAGGATAGAGCGAACTAATGATACCTATCTGGAAATAGTAGTTGTTCGGATCTTCGGCAGGCTCAAACTTGTATGGTGTCTGCGTAACGACAAACACGCCATTCGTGCCAGTCTTGCTACACTTCGCAAACACATAGTAGCCGCCTTGCTCCGATAGGGTAACGCTCAATTCGCCTAAAGTCCATTGCTTTATGGTGGTTTCGTCTATGGTAAGGTGAGCCAGTATGCCAGAAGAAGCATCAAACCTGTTGGCATTGCCGTTTACATTGGCTTGCATAACAACTCCGATCAAAACAAACTGCTGGCTCTTTGAGCCAACGGTAAGCATATTCGTATCAATGGAATTAGGACGTATGTTTTCCGGGTCAAAATAACCGTCCGTGTCATACACCATATTCCTTAGCTCTTCGGTCGTGCGCCATCCCCTACGGGCTTTGCTCAAATCTTTCAGGCGGTTTGCCTCTATGATCTTGTTATGCTCTATCACATCTATCACCGTCTGCTGGCTTATGGATATGGTGGTAGTGTCGGATAGGGTAAGGCTGTAATCGTGATCCACAAGCAAGTTACGGCTTATCTTCTGGATTCTTATGCTCTTCTCCACACCGAAACGCACATCACGCACTGGCACATAGTCCCCAACCTTGAACACGCTGGTTTCGCTATCATCCGGCATATTCTCCAAAAAATAGGAGCGGTCAAAGGTCAGAGCATACTGCACTCTGGACTGTGTGCGTGGCTTGAAATCATCATACCCGGCATACCAAAGATCTTCTTCCGCATTATCCTCATAGGACTTTGGCAGATTTATATCCGTGATCTTATAGCTGTTTCCAACCTCAATGCGGAAAGCCTCATTGTCGGTGGTGGGTATGGTCAGCCCTCGTTTGTCAGTGAAAGGTATGATCGTGAACTTCTTAGCCGAATGGTCATATCCTCCATCTGCTTTTACTTCAAACTGTTGTCCGGCAAGCCTGCCAGTTATGAATGTGATTTTTGCCGTTACGCCATTGATAAGGTACTTTGTCCCGTTTTCGTCCTTTTCGTTCAGGTCGAAATCCATTGTATCATCAACGAATGAGTTTATATCATCCTCAACAATGGCAGTAACCTTTCCTGTACGCTTTGGGAAAATATCATCATATTGTTCGCTATCCTCTTCGCTGCCTATCTCCTGCGCCAGTTCCGCATCCTCAATATAACGCTTGGTATCATCATCAATACCGATCATTTCACTGTTTGCCGGGATAACAGTACCGTCAGACAACGTATGCTCATTCTTATTCATACGCTTTGGGTAAGGAAGTTGCAAGCGTTCTGAATAGTCCCTGTAGTCGCTCCGTATGTTGGTAGTGCCGCCCTCCACCCAAAGACGGGTAATAATGGCTTTATCATCCACCTTTTGATCTTTGAGGGTAAACAAACCGCCACCCTTACCCCACTCAAAGTAATCACTTCCGCTTGGTGGAATAACCTTTGTGCCGAACTTTCCGATATGGATAGTACGCACTCCGTTGTTTTGGGTAATGCGGAACTCCAGCTTGAAATTATCCTTGCTACATAGCGATTGCAACACCTGTAGGCAGTTCTGCCGTGAAAATGATATAGTGCGTGGCTCTGTGTCCGGGCAATTCGCTTCATCAAAAGCCCACAAGCCCGGATAATCACGGTTCATATTGTATATGATCACCTTGACGAAATCCCTAATGGAATAAGTAAGGTCAAAAGTCATGGAAGTAGATTTTCCGCTTTCGTCCGTATTCCTGTATTGGGCTTTCATCAGTTCATACATCACGCCATAGAATACTGCATCATACTGGTAGTATCTATCCGTTTTCATTTCACGGGCTACACGTGTGCGGATAGTGTACTCTTCACCGCCCACTATGATTTTATCGCCTTTCTCGAAGTCCAGCAATTCAGTGGAGATAATAGACAACTGTATGTTATCATCCCCCATCAGAGATATGTTCTGCGTTGCCGATTTTATCGTACAGAACGGATCTCTGCTGAATAGCTGGATAGTGCCGCCTTTGCGCTTGATTACTTCAATTTCTCCCATATCACAATCGCATTAGTGGAAAATTCCTCTATATCCTCAATCACACCGCTAACAATAATGTCGTATTCCCCGGCTTCGGTATAAGTGTGTTCCAAAGCTACATCCGTCCCATGCACATTGAATGTGTGGCTTCCATCACCCCAATACACATTAAGGAACTTCGTGCTGGTAACGGTTATTGTAGCCTTGCTGTTGGCATTTCCGATATGGCGCAATACTTTTTTCACTGGCTCACATTCTACCAGCTTCAAAGAGAATGTGCCAACCATCAGATCGTTGTTGTATGTTCCCCAAGTCTTTTCCACATCAACCTCATCAGGCACATACACCTCATACACCAGAGGCTTTGCCTTACCGTCATACTCGCATTTCAAGCGTACCGTACCCTCTTTGTCGAATTGTTCCATGAAGAGATTTACCCAGTTTACAAACTCCGATCGGCTGGAAGCCTCTATAAAGCAATCAAGCGTGATCGTGCGCTCCTTGTATCGTGGTCGTTTCAAGTCAATAACCTTTCCGTGGTAGTTATCCCAATCCACTTCCAGACTTTCTTTCCTTTCCAACCTACCCAGAAGCCCGGAAGAAGCGGAAACATAAACGCCAAAGTCTTTAGTGTTCTTTCCGTCTATGTAGTATTCCACATCGGTATTTGCCTGCATCTTCATTACCTCCGTGGCAGACTTAGCCACATTGAACAAACGCAACTCATCAATGAGTGACTTTGTACCGTTAAGGCTCTCATCATTCAGTGATAGACCTTTCGGAGTGCCGGATATGGTATCTTTGAAGATCCGGCTTGTGTTCTGGTACACCTCGAATGTGTTGCCTGACTTCACAAAGGCAAAGAAATACCAGTTGTTAGGCATTACGCTTACCCATTGCTCCAGATAGTTATCCACTCCGTCAAAGTTCAGAAGCCAGCCCAGTTTGTTTGTTGCCGGGTACACATAGCAACACAGCGTGAAATCACCGCTTAGGGGTATCGCTTTATCTGTTTGGCATTCACCAGCACCATTCATAGACAAAGATTTACCGCTCTTCGCTATTTTGGAGAATGTTGCACCATCAGAAAGCGTTGCATCAGCCCTGCTTAATGAAAAATCGTATGCCTTGCTACCGTCCGGATCGTCAAACGGCAAGTAGAGGATTAAATTATTGTCTATCATATCCGTAAGTCTTTTTATTGGTTCGTATAATCTTAACTCTTCCACCAACGGTTTCAACGGTGGCATTACCGTACACATTCACAAGCACCTCTGCATCGCTGCCAGCCACAGCGATAGCAAGGTATGAATCATCGAAAACGTCAATGGTCACAATAGCATGATCGCCAACAGTTACAGAGGCTTTGGAGTTGTGCCGGATATAGATGTTGGAAACGGTAAACCCGTCATACTCCAGCATCGCTTTGCAGTCCCCGTTCAGCACTACATCTTTCCTGTTTTTCTCCACCACCTCATCATCCACATACACACCGTAAGCCTCACACTTTCCTTTGAAGTTCCTGCGTATGAAGTCCAGTGTTGGATAGTCATTCTTTATGCAGAAGTCTATCCCTCGTATATACAATCCAGCAAGGGAATCCACACCCAAATCTGGTTTGAGTTTCATTTGCCACAAGCGGCACAATCCCTTAGCTATTCCATCCTGTTTGATTTGATGCACCAGTTCCATAATTACGATATTCCTTGTGATAGTAATGAGTTGTCTTTGTTCTCAATCCTTTTCAGGGTTTCTTTAATCTCTGTCAGTTCATCCGCACTTACCTTTGTGTTCTGCGCTATTTGAGCCTGATAGATAATGTTCTGCTTCATAATGGCTATCTGGTCGCTCTGGTTGATCACAAAGGCATTCAACCGCCCGGCAATCACACCGCCTGTTTCCTCGCTCATAGAAGTAACAGCACCAGTAAGGGGATCGGATTCCTCTTCTTCTTCCGTCTGATCCTTGATCCAGTCACCTACACCCTCCAGAGCCATATTGAACTTATCCGCACCCTCCTTAACCATTTCCTCAAACCGTTTCTTTTCATAGTCGGAAAGTACACCGTCTTGCATAGCTTCACCAAGATAAAGCACGGCATCATTAATGGCTTTTGCAAGGAACTGGCGTTTCAGAGCTTCCACAACCGCATTTTTCAGCGTTTCTTTCGTCACTTCGCCCAATGCTTTTGCGGCATCCTCACCTTGACAATAGGCATCTACCAGCGCATCGGCAAAATCATCTATGGCGGTTTGTACATCAGTTCCGGCAAGCGTTTCAAGCATATCACGCTCCAGATCCTCAATCTGCGTGTCAATGTCCTTAATGGCTTCTTCCCATTCGGCAATCTTATTGTTGTCGGTGTCCTTTTTATCCTTTTCGGCTTGTATCTGCTGTTTAATGAGTTCCTGTTGTTCCCGGAGATTCTGTTTCTGCAATTCGTAGATCTCAAACATATCTCCGTTGTTTTGTTCTTTCTCCAGAGCGTTTTTGAGTTCCTTTATCTGTTTGGTCAGTTGGGCATATCTTAGGAAATCCCAGCTTTGCCGGGCAACAGTCCTTTGTTGCTCCAGTGCCGCTATCTCATCTTCAATGCCCTGTATTCTCTGCTGGTGTGCCGCCCTTTCCTCATCGCTGTACACCCAGAAAGTCTGATCGTAGGAGTGTTGCAGTCTATCAAAGGCATTGGATAGCGCATCCACTTCCATTTGTATGTTCTGTATTCTTTCCTCCAGTTCATCATCATTGTTAAACAGCCCGGCAATCCACTGGATAGCCTGTAAAGCAATGGATATGGCGGCAAGGATAACAGAGCCTTTTTCTGCCGTTGCTATGGCTGCTGACATGGCTATACCAGCGGTGGCAACACCCTGTATCATCGCAATAGTGGACTTTCCTGTTTCACCCAGTAAATCGCCCAGAACATCGCAACTGTTGATCGCATCATTTACGAAGTTGAAACAGCCCTCGGTTGCATCCGCAAGGTTGCTCCAGTCCGTCTTTATCTGCTTTGAAGTTTTCTTTGATCCGTCCTGCTGTTTCTTGAATACCTGTGTAAGTGAATTTCCAAGAGCCTTAAATGGGTTCACATCAAGTATCTTCTTCTTTGCCTCATCCAGTTTATCCAGAACTGCGCTAAGGTCTGCCGGATTCAGTTTCAGGTCGGCTGTATTCATCTTATCCTGAATATCCTTAACCAGCTTATCTATTTGCTCAACGGTCAAAGCATCCAAGTCGGTAAACAGATTGCGCCAACTTTCGCTCTGCATGAGGAAAGAAGCGTTTAAGGCAGAAAGAGCCTCATTCTCGCCCTCATTCAGTTTTGCCAGTATCTCTTCATTGTTTTGCGCAATGGCTTGTGAGCGCAACATCGCATACTCATCCTGAATGGCTTTCTTTTGTTCCTCATAACTCCGATAGTTGGTAAGGATCTTTTCCTGTATCTCCTTATCGGCTTCCGCCTGCTTCTCCGATACGAATAGGCTTGCTTCTGCTTGCTCATCAGCACCGACAAGCCCAGTACTTCCATTTGCCAGCCTTTCTTTGGCATCTGCTATGGCTTGCACCTTTTCGGCAAGCGTGGTGGCTTGTGATATGGCTTCCGTCACACTTTCCTTGAAAAGATCCATTGCGGACTTTGCGCCCGTGATCTCATCGTATTGCATATTCAGGGAAATAAGGTGGTTTCCCTCGCCCTCTGTCAATGTTCCGGCTTGCTTCTTCTGGTTCATTTCCGCAATCTGGTTTTCCAGATATTGTTTGAATGAAGCACCGCCTTTCAGCAAGTTTGCAAACTGTGTGTTCGCCACATCTTCGCCCAGATTCCTTACCCAGCGGAAATACAACTCATACTGCTGTTTCTTGTAGGCAATTTCACCGTCAAACAGCTTGTTTTGTTCTCTCTGGTAGCTGGTATTCTCAATGCTTCTTCTCTCATCGAATCCCTCTTGCTCCGTTGCAGTCAATCCGCCTTTTCCGGCTGCTTTACGGGCTTTCTCCAGTTCCCTTTCTTCACGGTCTATGCGATCCAGATTCTCTTTATGCTGTAAGTCCAACAAGGCTTTCCGTTTCTCATACCCATCTTCCATGATAGAGATCCGTGCCTCTTCCAGCTTGCGATCCGCTTCCAGTTGCTTATCTCTCAAAGGATCTGCATTATTAGCCTGTTTGGTGGAAGTCTTTGGCAACCTCGCTTCAAGCCCGTTTATGGTTTTAGTCAGTTCCTTGTATTTGGCACTGTTGATAACCACATTGGAACGCTCTTCTTTTAGTTGCTTGATACGCTCGTTTATGCCCGATTCCGTGTTAAGGTTGGCAGTCTTGGTGTCCCTTGCGCCCGTTAGCTCATCCATCAGCTTTTTAAGGCTCTGTAGTTCCGTTGTGTCCGCCTCAACCTTGACTTTCTTTGCATTGAGCGTATCAATTTGTGTTTGGGTTTCCTGTATCTTCTTATCAAGCTCTTCAAAGGACATACTTACATAGTCCACGCTGTCAGTTACTGGCGTGGCATCCTTTGGGGAAAAATAGGCACTAAGGCTATTATCAACTTGGTTAATAGCCTCGTTCATTTCCTTAGCCTTGTTGATCTGTGAGGTAAGGTAGGATTCAACTATACCCTTGAATCCTGCTATCTCCGCATCGGTGGCTTTTGTCGCTGCCTTTGTGGAGTTCAATATGCTTGCTACTACATCATTGTATTGCTTGGTGAAAGCATCCCCGGACATGGAAGCCAGTAATTTTGCGTTATCCTCAATCTGGCTTCTTATGGCTTCCTGTACAGCACCTCCCATGTTCCGTATGTTTTCAGAGGCTTCATATATCGGCACTTCGTATGAATCTCCACCAGTGCTACGGTTCGTTATCGTCTTTGTCTTTCCAGTGTCATAGCTTGCATTCCCCAGATTCTTTATGAAGTTTGCATAGTTTTCATCCGACTTCTCCAGATATTCCTGTAGTTCCTGCTCGACATACTTAGCCTTGATTTTTTCGGCTGTAGTCTGCTGGATTGCGGCTGTCAGTTCTGCATACTTCAACTTTTGCTCATCAATGGTGGCATTCTCATCCAGCAAGGTTTTGTTATACTCCTTGCAAATCGCATTCACCTTGCGAATGGCATCACCATGCGTTTTTGTACCTTTCTCTGTGTTGCGGAGAATGGCAAACAGCAAATCCAGATTATCAATCTGCTTTTTGGTGGTGTCCTGAAATTCTCCCATTGCATCGGTGGCTTCCTCTTCGGAGCTTTTGAACAATGTGAGCGCACTAACCAGCATCCCAACCAGTGAAAGAATCCACCCGATAGGATTGCTCTTCATGGAAGCCCAAAGAGCTTTCATTGCAAGGGTGGCTTTCTTCGTGATTGATGTTAATGCAGTCGTAACAGCCCCCTGTGTAGTCTTTGCCGCTGTGTCCGCAACAGAAGCGGCTGTAGCCTGTTTTGTGGCTGTAGCCTCCAACTGCTTGCGTTTGGTGTATAAGTCCGTTTGAGCGGCTAATGCGGCTTTTCTGGCGGCACTCTGGTTGTCCTGTGCTGCCTCCAGTTTCTTTTCAGCCGTTGCAATTCTGGTAGCATCCCCGGCTTGCCTTGCCCAATACAATTCATACCTTGCCATTTCGGTTGCTTGCATGGCAGAAACAGCCGTTTGTTTGGCGGATTCCATCTTTTGTGCTGCCGCCTTGACATCGGTACGCATAGCCTCCAGAGTGGCGGCATTGTTCCTTTGCTTCGCTGCCACTTCTTGCTCCAGAGCGGCACGATATACGGCACTTTTAGCCGATAGGTCGGTTTTGCTAAGTGCTTCCCTTTGCTCAACCGTCAATACAGAGGTAGCCACTGCCTCATAATTGGCAGAAGAGGTGGTGAGGTTAAGGTTTGATAAGTATTCCTGCTGTTGGGCTGTCAATAACTGCTGTATGGTGGCAATACGGAGTTTCTTTACCAGATTGGCTTGCTCTTCCCCTGTAAGCTCCTTTTGCAATGCGGCAACATGAGCCTGTTGTGCGGCTGTCATAGCCTTTGTTTGGGCTGCTGTTTGTCCCGTTATGTTGGCTTCCGCTTTCAGTAGGGCGATCTTAGCCTGCTTAACGGTATTGTCTATCATGGCAACACCCGTGTAGCCCTTTGTTGCAAGGGTATTCAGCACGATTGCCGCTTTATAGCTTCCGTAAGCAATGGTAACAGCCTGTACGATACGGATAATCTGATCCATATTCTCCACAAGGTCTATCGCACCCTGAATAGCCCCAGTGAACAAATCCTGATTATCCTGCCCGATCTTGTTGAGCGCACTATCCCAAGCATCGCCCAAGTTGGAAAGCATACCAGTAAGCGACTTACTTTGCTCTTGCATGAGGTTGAAGTAAATACCGCCCTCACTGGTCATGTTCTTAAATGCCTTTTCAACTTCCGGGAATCCAACTTTTCCCTCCGTTACCAGCTTGTTCAGTTCCTGCCTGTCTGCGTTAAGCACCTTTCCCAACTCTTCATAGATAGGAATACCACGCCCGGCAAACTGGCGAATATCCACCGTGTATGCCCTGCCTTGCGATCTCAATGTGCCATACAGATAGATAAGATCACCAAGTGGCGCACTCACACCAGAAGCCACATTTCCAAGCATCACGATCTCATCTACCACGCTTTCCACATTCGAGCCGAAAGCAAGCATCTGTTTTGCGCCTTGCGCTATGCTGGTAAGGTCAAACGGAGTTCTGGCGGCTGTATCTACCAGTTGCGACATAAGCACCTGTGATTTTTCGGTACTTCTCAACATGGTATTGAAAGCCAGTTCAAGTTGCTGGAACTGCCCACGCACTTGCACTATGCTTTGCACAAGGCTCATCATTCCTTGCCCAACAAGGTAGGAAACAATATATCTCGCTCCGTTTTGCGCAAAGGTCAGAAACGATTGCTCCATGCGGTTTGCTTCCAGCACGGCATTATCAGAAGCGTTTTTGATATAACGCCCCATCGCTTCGCTTGATACCTTGAAATCATCTATATCAAGAGTGGCTTTGAATGCTAATGCTCCACCTATATTTTCCATACTAAATTAAACCTTTGACATAGTTCTTAATATCTTCTTTCGTTTTGAGTTCCCTATGGATAACCTTGCCTCCCTGCGGTGGTTTCGGAAACCCGTTCTCATCCGTTTCTGTTTTCGGCATCGGCTTAGTCTTTGCCATATCCGCCAACATGATCTCTACATTCATCCAAGAGATACCCCAGAGCAAGTAATCATAGCTCCAGCCGAATAGTTTCAGCAATTCCGCACGATTACCCCACGGGCTGTTTAGCCCTGTTACTCTATCATATCCGCTCTGCTCTTCGGTTTCGTTGTCCCTACTTCCCGTATTGATATGATAGAGGACGTAAAACCCCCGGCATTCATCATCTGGCTTATCACATCGGCAAGCTGCTTCAAGCGTGGTACGGTCAGATGCTCAATGAAGAAGTCACGGAGTATCTTTGTCTGTTTGCTTACGGGATTGGTGATTGAGCCGTTGTTGATTACTGCAACTGCGGCTATCTCTGCCATGAGGGAAATGTACTTGAAATACTTCTTAGCCTCTTGCGTGGGCTGTTCCTGTATCTTTTCCTCATTGAGTTCTATTTGTAGGTACAGTTTCCTCAAATAGTCAATAGTACCCAGATAGAGCGGCTTTACATGGAACTGGCGCATATACACCTCAACCATCTTGCCCTTATCGGTGTCCGGCAATTCCATCACAGAAACATTCCAATCTTTCGGAATCCGCCTGTCATGCCATACCTTGACATGGTTAGGGAAATGTTTGTTCCACCAGCGTACCCACTTAGGAGGCTTTACCGGGTTAATCTTCAAAGGCACGGAGAATTTAACTCCCATCTGAATTAGTGCCTGTATCGCTTGCTCTTCTATTTCAAGCTGTTGTTCTCTTGTTAGTTCTTTGGGCTTTTCTTCCATAGACATTGCTGTTAAAAAGAAAGCCCCCTACGTTGCTTGCAGGAGGCTTTCCTGTTACATTTAAGCATCAGGATTACGCTTTAGTCGGGTCGGTCATTGCCTCATCAACCTGTAACTCCGCTTGATACTGGATAGTCAGAGGAACAAGGCAGATACCCGTCTTTGAGTAAGTAATCTCAAACTTCGGAATGATACGGACATTGGCGCATCCAACGAAAATACCCTCTTCGGGCTGCTGCCAAATCGCCCATTCTTTGTAAGGCAACTTCTTCGGTCGTGTCCATTTCCTTGATCCTTTCTGCCCAGAGATAGTACCACCGAAGTATCTTGAAAGCAATTCCAGATCAGGATCCATCAGAGAAAGGTTTACCGTTGTTTCGGTTTCGCCTACCTGTGTAAGTTTCCTGTTGGAAGTTTCAGACTTATGTACGGTGGTTTCCGGGTCGGAATCCACAAGCTGACAAGTGTCCTGATACACATCGCCAAGATCTAACCAATCCGCGCCTTTGGCTGGCATAGAGCCATCTTCTTTTGCTTCGGCTACATAGATCTTCTTTAAGCCCATTGCTGTATATACTGGCATAGTCGTAAAAATTTATTGGTTCAACTTCTTTTCTCTTACTGTTATCTCTAAAGCGATAGAAACAAAGTGTTCGTTATGTTCCGGCTCTTTGATAGGGGGATTGATCAAACCGATATTCCAGTTGTAACCGCTCCCTTTCTCGTAGTGGTTCTGAAGCACTGCAATCACTTGTTTCCTTATCGCTATCAGTCTTTGGTAGTCTATCCTATACACGGGTGGATTCTTGCGCTTGCTCACTATGTCCGGCACATGAATGTTTACGTTGATTTGCCCGAAACGCACGGATTCCTCACCGTCTATCGCATGGGGTACTATAATCACATCTTCTTTGCTGTAGTCGTTACGCTCGTAGTCAATGCTGCCTGTAATCATGGTTTTTACCTCACTTTCCATCAGCATTTGATACACCCGTACCGCTATTTCTTCCGTTGTAATCATAACACACCTCCGAATAATTCATTTGCCTTTGCCTTAGCTTTAGCCATAAGCGTATTCATGGCGGCTGGAAAATCCTTTTTTGCTTTCAATTCCGCTGGCAGAATCACATTGTACCCCTTAGCCTCAACGTAGGCTGCGTAATTCATTCCGGCTACTATAATGAGAGAGAAAGCATCCGGCAAGCTGTTAGCCATCTGCATAGCCACATTAAGGCTTGCTTTAGCCCCCTCATTGTTAGGCTGGTTTTCCTCACTAAAGTATTCCAGTTTCTTGTTACGCACTATCGCATAGGATATTGAGTTTGTGAGGTTGCCCGTCCTGTCAGTATAGCTGTGCTTCTCCTTAGCGTACTTCACAAGGCTTTCGCCAAGAAACTTCAAAAGGTAGAGTGTAGCGTTTTCAAGCCTTACTTGAAACGCTGCCACCGCCTTTGAAATGACACTGCTATGATTGTTGGTCGGAATTATCCCCATATCTCAATGTATCTTCTGTTAAGGTTATCCACGCCTTGAATCTCGAAAACTGACACCTTGCCATCCTCGCTTGTTATCTGTACTGGCGTTGCAATATCCAGCGTACCTTTGAAGCACTTCGGTATAAGTACATCGTAGGTATAAGTGAATACTTGCCCGTCCGTACCGATTTTCTGTTTGGCTGGCACAAAAGTTTCTATCTGGCACTCACAACCGTTGATCCAGTCGCCCGTTTGAGGCTCTGAAACAATAAATCCGGTGTTCGGATCTCTTTGCCCGTCCTGAATCTCCTTGTATTTGAAAGTACCGTTATATCTCATGGCTACCACCTGTTAGATCCGTCCGTGATAGACGATATTTCCACAAAATCCGACACTTCCAGACCGTTTTCACTGCAAATAGCCTTGATACGGTTCTTTAGCTCATCCACATCATACCCCTGTGAGGATTTGCCCATGCTGTCACTCGTAAGGACAACCAGTTTCTTTAATACCTTGATAGCGGCAATGGCAATAGGTTTCCTATCGGCTTCCGCATCGTATTCGGCATCCAGATCGCCCACATTTGCATCAGCAAGAGCCTTTTTCAATGTGATAGGGCTTACGGTGTACGGTTCAAGTTCACCGATCAGAGCATCGTATTTTGTCAGATTTACCATCTTTAGACCTCCTTGTTAAGAATTTCAGAGAGTGAAGCGGCTTGCTCTTCCGTCAGTTCATCCAGCTTCTTGGAAACGCCTTTTACTCCGGCATTCTTTGCGGCTGGATTGCCGATTTCTTCAAGTGCTGCTTTCACCTCATCAAGTCCGTATTCTTTCTGCTGGAATGAGATTGTTTCAGGCTTCTTTTCATCAGCCTTTCCATCATCCCCATCATCAACAGAAGCGATTTCACACAAACCTCGTTTCACAAGGTCATTCACCCGGCTTAATTCGCTGGTGATAAGATGATCCCCAGACTTGTAGATAGTCTGGTGATCGTTCTTATCCTTGAATGGCTTTAATACTACCAGTTTCATTGGTTATCCCTCCGAAAGATCATCAATGCCCTCAAACTCCTGCTTGGTGCAATAGAAACGCTCGTTTCCGTTTGCATCTGCCGGGATCTCCTTTTCAGTAATGCCCCTTACCTGCATACAGATAATGGCATTAATATCCGTGATGATAGGAAGCAAACGACCTGATCCCTGCGTTACTTCACCTGCCACCTGACCAGTGGATTCACCCGTGCGCCACTTGGCAATACGGATTCCGTTACCAGCGTTCATGTAGTCCACATCGTCCTCTTCCATGAGTTCGCTATCCTCAATAGAGGGCTGGATTTCACCGATAACTCCGGCTGGCTTGATACAGATAAAGTTGTGATTCCACGGCTCAACAGATCCACGCTTACCGTCCTTATCCTGTCCCATCTTACGGGTAATAACCGCAACATTCGGGATTTCGTTTTCACCCAAAAGGGTTTCCAGTTCGGTTTTGGTGACGGTTTGAGCCTGTTTGTCGTTACCGTGTACCAGCAAGCGTGTGGTTTGATCCATACGAAACCAGTAGTACAGATCTTGCGACATCAGGATTTCGCCCGGCTCAATACCTCTCTGGCGAAGCTCCGCACACAGAGCGGCAAGCATCAGCATGGGTTTAACCTTTCCTGCCTTGGTGTTTGCCGTAGTCCAGTTGAAAGCCGAAATGAGCTTGTTAGCCTCATCCATGCGGTAATCAATCTCGAACTCACGACCGCCCGGATTGTTGATAGCTGGCTTGAACTGTGCGACACCCCAGTTGGAGAATGCCATAAGCGCAATGAAGTCCATGACATCCTTGCAGCCCAGATAAGCATCCTGCAAATCGGCTTTGAGTGTCTTTTCAATCTCCCTAACCTTTTGAGCATCCGAAAGACGGGGATTCTCGTACACTTCAATCAGCTTGCGATAGGTACGGGCGGACATAAAGAACTTGTGTCCCACACGGGGGATCTCCTTAGTCCAAATATCGAAGCCGTCAGAGCGTCTTTGAGGGGTAGGTGATTCATCAGCCAACAGCGTAGCCATGAAACGAAGCCGATACTTACCCATGATACCCTCCGCTGTCAGCGACATTTGAGGGGTATTGTAGGTAAACCAGTTATCGGAATACATCTTCTGGAACAAGGCTACTTCTCTTTCAGAAGCCTTGTCGAAAGCCTTGCGCCACGTTGCCAGAAAGTCAATAGGTCTGCCATCCTTGTACAGCCCTTTGAGTTTTGAATAAATTGATTTCATACGTTAGCCTCCTTTCTTTAGAATGATTGAGTGAGTTTAACGTGTGGATTTGCTTTCAGGAACTTGCCTGTAGCATCTTTCTGGCTTGCCGGGATAGGCGGAACACGCCTTTCATACATTGCGTATTGCATCGTGTCAGCCGATACGTCAATACCAGTTTCAAACTCTTTCACATCCACATCGTAGATAGTTACAGCGTTTGCCTCACCGATTTCAGCGGCATTGGAAGATTTCTCTACAACCTCCACCAGCACATCATCCTTTGCAAGCCCGGAGATCTCACCAGAGAGCGTGATAACATAGTTCTCGTTCTTTTCTTCAATCTTGGTAATGGAAACAGCAGAGGCAAAAGTGCCAGAGATAGCACCAGCCTTAGCCACCTTATCACCAACAGCGAAGATCGGAGCGTAGAACTCATCCACCAGCAGGCGGACAATCTTCTTATCATCGCTATCTACCTCAACCACCTTAGCGGTTTTCAACACGCTAACAAGCCGGGTTTGCTCATCATAGATCGCAAGCGTTCCAGCCGGGATCATATCGCCAACATTGAAACGCTGTTTGGCAACATCCAGATTGAAACCTCCTTGCACGATAGAGGGCGCACCCGTGAATATCGGGCGTTCCCCTGTAAATGAGTGGGTTTTCCTTTTCATTGCGATTGTTATTTAACTGTGATTGATTCCAGCAAGCTATCCGCAGCCTCATCTATCTGTTTTTCGCTTGCTGCCTTTGTACCCTCTGAATCATCAGTAACCAGACCTGCCGTAATGAAGTCTTGTTTGAGAGTTGTTACAGCCTCTTCCACATCCTCATCATCAGAAATGGATTTGGCGAAACGGTCACGGAACTTAGCCGGAATGTTGTGCTTTGCCATAGCAGCGTTGATTTCTGCCATGCGCTTTGCCTTGTTTTCGTCAGCCTCATACTTAGCCAACTTCTCTTCCAAAGCCTTAATCCGCTTCTCATTCGGATCATCCTTTTTATTGTCGGGGTCGTCAGTTCCGCCTTTGTTCCCTTTCTTATCGGGATCATCATCTTCACCGCCTTTGCCGCCTTTGTTCGGATCATCCTTTTTCTTGTTAGCCCATCTGGTAGCCTCACCTTGACTTTCCTTAGCCACGTCAGCTATCAGGTTTGCCGTTGTTTCAATCGCCGCATCATCGGTCGAATCATCCTCAATGCTGCCACCCATCTTTTCGGTTATCGCTTTAAGGTACTTCTCCGATAGACCAGTGTCCTTACACAAGCCTTTTACTTTTTCAAAGAGTTTCTTATTCATACTTGAATTGCATTTATAGTCCGTTAATATGTGACTTCTACGACTGCAAATATAGAAAATAATTCCGTAGAAATGTGTTCATAGAACACAGAAAATTTACTTGGTTAATGTATTTATTTTCTGTGTGTTAGAAAATAAGTTAGAATTTTACAGAAAAAATCTCCGCAAATTATTTGGTATATTACAAATAACACACTATATTTGCACTGTGTTTAAGGAACACACATAATAAGAATAGCAACATTAAAAAGATTTCGGATATGACTAAAAAAGAATTTGAAGAGAGAACGGGATTAAAGGTAAAAGAGGATAGCTACTCTGAAATAGAAGAGTGCTATATGAATACAGACCTCGACAAAGATCAGTTCTGCAAGCTGTGGATAGAAAACCCTACCGCACTGAAAGAAATTGAGGTAAAAACAAGATTGGTTCGTGAACTGTACGAAGAGCGCAAGAGCCTTGCAAACTTCTTGATTGATCAGGCTGAAAAATGGAGTGCATCAGACTTGCGAGAAAAAGCAATCGCCATGATAGGTGAAAGGGAATATCTAAGGCGCAAGATTGCCAGAGGATATAACCTTTGGGATGCCGATAAAGAGTTATTGGATAACATTCTAAGGAAATAAGATTATGAGCGCAAAGATAGTTTATGTGGTTTACGGATCACGTTCAGAGATTAGCCAACTTATCGCCTTTCTGGTATCTGGCGAAATGTGCTTTCACTACAGCGGAGAATACTTGTATTTCAGCTATGACCCAACGGAGCTTATCAAAGAGGCAGGAATGGATCTCAAAGTAGATATTGAGCATTGGAGTATGCTTTGCTTTAACTTCAAAGATGCACCCAATAATGACTAACTTATTAAAACAAAAAGATATGGAAGCAACAATTAAACAAGTACAGGAAATAGTATCAGTTCTCACAGAGGAACAACAGCAGCTATTGAAAGACACTATCAAATACGGTGCATGGGGTGATGCAGATATGGAATTTCTGGATGAGAACGGGAATATAGAAACAGTAGGAATGTATGGCTATTGTACCAATGATGCAAAAGAAGCCGGGCATTTTTCGGGTAGAAAGGTTGCCGCAATGTTCCGATCTATCTACAAAAAGCTATGCCCGGCAAACCGAAACCAGACAGGCAGATATATTTCCCACTGTAACGACTGGTGGGGTGATGGTTCAGGCGACATGCTGTTTATCAGACATAGTTACTATAGAGCCTTTGAAGAGTGGGCAAGACAATAACAAAACGGGTGGGGAAACCCATCCTTAACCAATAAATGCAACATCGAATATGAATAATCTAATTTACATCAGAGTGCTACAGCACGATAAGAACGACCAGATACGCATAGGCGAAGCATTTCCAGCTACAGACTTGAATAAGGTAGAAAAGGACATAATAGCCCAATATGAAGCAAAGTGTGCTTGGTGTGGTGGCTTCAAAGTGGCGTGTGAGAGATACTACAAACGCATTGCGATCGTCAATGCCGTTAATCTTGGAATAATGCGATTGATTTACAACGAATAATTTATAGCTATGGGAATACTGAAAAATGCAATAATGGAGGCTCTAAGAGAGCAAGGTGTAAAAGCGGAATGGGTAGGAGAAAAGCCCAGAGTGTTGAAAACGGCTGCACAAAGCAAGTATGATGATTTGCGAAAGGTGGAGCGGAACTATACCAGAGGTGTACACAACTCAAGAAAGGAGGCAAACAATGATCAGCCCTGAATTTAGGCAGCATATAATAGATTTCCTCAATACTCCAGACGAAGTGCATATAAGGAGGATCGTTGCCACATACAAAGAAAAGTTCCCGGCTATGGCTTCTATTTGTGCCATTACCCACTGTGAAATGGAAGAAGCGTATAAGATATACGACCAGTACAAACAACAATTAGAATCAGAAAGAAATGAAGCGAGCGATTAACACAATACCCAGAAACGAATACTACGAACTGTTGAGCGAAGCAGCAAGCAGGATGCGCAAGAAAATAAACCGTTTGATTGGCGAAGAGGAATCTATGCAGATGGTTTGCGAAAACAGAGAAGAGTACGAGAAAGCCGAAAGGCACGACTTCAACGCAAGGGCTTTGCTCATAGCTCTGGATGCGATAACTAAATCACCTAACCAATTCAGAAAGGAGATAAACCATGAGGGGCATAACGAAAGCAGCCAAACAAGCAAACGGTAAAAGCCAGTCATGCGTAAAATGCCATTTGAAAAACAGCAGAGGTATATGCTTACCAGAATATCAACGGGTATGCTCCGATGCTTTCATAGAGGGATTCAAGAAAGGCGTAAAATGGCTACAACAAAAACAAAAGGATGAATTATGAGATACACACTAAGGAAACAGGACAAAATAGCTTCTGCATATAGTGAAGCCTATTTGAAAGGACACATCATAAAAAGCCTTGATTCATATTTTGGCAACACAAATGATGATCGCATAATAGACGATATTTCACAAGAGGGATATGTGAGCAAAACAGGAGAAGATTATCCAGTATTAATGATTAACGATGTAGCGGATTATAATTCGATGTTGGAGTTTGTGGTGCTAAGACAAACATACGATGTATTGAATTTATCATTTTTAGGACGAATAAAAGGATAAGATATGGACGAACAATACGAAAGCATTAAAAATAAGCTAAAAAAGCTATTGGCACTTGCAGAGCAAGGTGTGCAAGGTGAAGCCGATAACGCCAGAAGATTGCTTGAGAAACTATGCAAGGAGTACAGCGTATCTATTGAGGAGCTATTGGATGAAAATCAACTAAAAAGATATTGCTTCGATATTGGTAGAAATGCTATATATAAGGATCTATTCGTTCAATGCTATTGCAAGGTTTCCCAAAAAATATCATTGAGTTTTTATCAGGAATCAAGAAGCCAAATATCGGTAGAAATGACGGCTCTTCAATATGCAGAGCTTGTGAGCCTCTTTGAATGGCATAAAGCGAACTTCAATAAGGATTTGGAGGACATGAAAAAGAATATCCTACTCGCATACTGCCGAAAGCATCATCTTTACAGCGATGTCAAGCCAGATAATGATAATGACAGAGAGCTAACGGAGGATGAGCGTAAACAGCTTATCAAAATCATGTTCATGCAAGAGAGCCTGAATGATAATCAATATCATAAACTTTTAGAGCAAGTAGGCAGGAAATGAAAACACTTTTTATTGATGTAATGCTCAAAGGCAGGTTTGTTGCCACATTGCGATACAGGTATTGCCCGGCTTTTCCTCTGGATATAGAATAGCTTTCCGAATTTGTGGTTAGCAAACTGCCTACTTTGAGAAACAAGCCGTTTAACATAGTATTTTAATATGAAACAGAAAAGTATAGAACAACGACACAGATTCCCTTATAATTGGACTTTGAAAGATGCCAATTTCACAAAGGACAAAGGCAAGGTGTTTTCTTGTTTTGCGTGTGGTGGAGGTAGTACAATGGGGTACAAATTAGCAGGGTTTGATGTAATAGGATGCAACGAGATAGACGAAAAAGTAAACCGTTGTTATGTGGCTAATCATGCGCCAAAAATCAATCTTTTATGTGATATAAGAACACTAAGAGAGAGAGAGAGAACTACCTGCGGAGCTTTACAATTTGGATATTTTGGACGGATCACCGCCTTGCTCTACTTTTTCAATCTCTGGAAACCGTGAAAAGGATTGGGGAAAAGAAAAGAAGTTCAGAGAGGGACAAAACAAGCAGGTTCTTGATACTCTTTTCTTTGATTTTATAGAGTTGGCTAAGATACTGCAACCAAAGGTTGTGATAGCGGAAAATGTTAAAGGTTTACTTATGGGAAATGCCATTGATTATGTAAGGCGGATATACAAAGATTTTGAGGATGCCGGATATTATTGCCAACATTTTTTGCTTGATGCTTCAAAGATGGGTGTACCCCAAAAGAGAGAGAGGGTATTTTTCGTATGTATCAGGCATGATTTAGGTACAAATTTCTTGCGTGTATCAAACTTGTTTAATGTAGAGCCTTATATAGATCTTGGCTTTAACGAACCACCAATAACGTATGGAGAATTTGCCGATTATCAAGGTAAGCCATACGGAAATAAAATGAGAGAACTATTTGAACTAAGAAAATACGGAGATATTGATATGGCAAGGGCTTATCACTCACTAACGAAGAAACGAGGCTTTTTCAACCAACAGTATATGTATGAGGATAAGGTTTGTAGTACGCTAACAGCACATTCCGATTCATTGATACCGTTCAATAAGCCCGTATATTTCTCCAATTCCGAGGTATGCAATGTGGCTACATTTCCACAAGACTATGATTTTTGCGGATTGTCACCACACTACATTTGTGGTATGAGCGTTCCACCCGTTATGATGGCTCAAATAGCAACAAGAGTTTACGAACAATGGATTTCTAAATTATAAACAACATTATGGATATTAAGGACATAACCAAAGAAGAAGCCGTAAACGGCATTAAATCACTGTTTGAACTGTTGCCTTTCGACAAAAAGGAAAACGGTAAATCATTCTATGGCGTTGGGAGCGATTGGAAAGCTACTTTCTATTTCGACAAAAGACAGTACATGAGGGATGAAGTAATAGGCAAGCTGGTTGAATACTTCCGTGATAAAAACATTTTAGGTGGTCGGTGCAGAATATCTCCGATAACCTTGCTTTATACGGTTGTATCTATTGAAGATCGTGCTTAGTGTTTGTTATATGTAATATAATTAGTATATTTGCGTTCAATAAACACAGTTATATGAAGCAGGAATTTAAGGTTATCCATGTAGAACTAAGAGAGCCATACAGCGGAAAGAAACACTACTACTTCGGCTCAAAAGCAGCTATATATGATACCTTGCCGGAAAATCTGGTAGGAATAACCAAAGAAAGTCTTTGGAATGTGGATCTTTCCGATGGCGAATACTCAAACAAGCATTGTATTATTCGGATGGGGAAACTAAAACGTAAACAACAATCAAAGAAAGGATCGTGACATGGAAGATGAGAAATCAATCAGAAAGATATGCGAGGATTCCGCAAATGAGTTATCCAGAGCATTTGAAGAGGTTGCGAAAAGCATTGCTGAAACTGGAAAGGAGTTTAATTCACTCATGGATTCCGCTCTTGATTCAATTATGAAACAATCCATTTCAGAAGCATTTATTGAAGAAATGAAGTGGATGGATAAACTGGTTTGTTCGTACTGGATCACAAGATGGTATTACCGAATGAAATACAGGAAAGCGAAGTACGCCAGAATACAGGCAGAAAGATATTATAATCAAAATTTCAAGTGATATGTTAGGAGCGATTATTGGAGATATTGTAGGATCACGGTTCGAGTTCCACAATACAGATAAATATGACTTTGAAATGTTCACCGATGAAAGCACTTTCACGGATGATACCATTTGCACCATTGCGATAGCGGATGCCATAACAAAAGGCACTGACTACAAAAGCAGCTTGCTTGACTGGTGCAGAAAATACCCTAATCCCAAAGGAGCATACGGTGGTAGCTTTGCCCGTTGGATAGCTTCAAGCGATCCGCAACCGTACAACAGTTTCGGGAATGGATCGGCAATGCGAGTTAGCCCGGTAGCATGGGCATTTGATAGGCTGGAAGATGTGCTGACAGAAGCGGAAAAGACTGCAAGTGTGACACACAACCATCCAGAGGGAATAAAAGGTGCTGTAGCCGTTGCACACGCTATTTTTCACCTGCGCACCACACATGATCTGCCCGGACTTGAAAGGGAAATGAATCGGTACTACCCATGCTTCATGCTTGGTGATTATTTCTCCGGGGTATTTGACGAAACTTGTCAGGGTACAGTTCCGATTTGCCTTAAAATAGTCCGGGTAAGCAACTCCTTTGAAGATGCCATAAGACGGGCGATCTCTTGGGGTGGGGATAGTGACACCATAGGCGCAATAGTAGGATCTATGGCAGAAGCGCAATGGGATATACCAGAGGATATGCGCAAAGAGGCTTTCAACAGGTTGCCCGTTGATATGCTCAATGCGTTTGGGGATTTCTTTCAGAAACTAAACAACAGATCTCAATATGGCAAATGAAGATTGGAACAAAGCCGGATTCTTTTCAGGCATAACAGAAGATTACTCAAATTACCATTGGTATAAGGGAGAAAAGGAGAATCCGTACACCAAAGATACTTTCCATCCCTTATCCGCTTCTTTTTGGGAATATGAGCGTAATTTCCACTTCGGGTATCTTGATAAGGCTGACACAAAGAAAAGCCTTACAGAAGCCTACAATGAGTGGAAAAAGGAACTTATCAATGACTATTTACCCGGTAAATCCCCAAATCCATACGGAGATACTACGAATTGGGAAAAGTCATTTGAAACTGGCAAAAGAGAGGCTTAAAAACCTCTCTTTCTTCCATTGTTGCCTACCTTTTCAGATAGCGGACAAATGAGTAATGTTTCCTATTTGAAAGGTAGGCAAAATCATCTTCATTTGCGTATGCTTCCCTTTCAAACGAAATTTGGCGGTATGCGTTGCCTTTCTGGAACAAACGCACGATCCACTCTACCAGATACCACAAGTAAAAGAACACATACAGAAGCTCTTTCATTTGCGCTGTATGGATATACTCATGATTGATCAATGTAGAGGTCAATTCAGCCTCTTTTCTCACAAACAGGATTCCGAAAAGGTTTACAGCATTGAATCCTTTGAACGGAATAAAATGGTTTCTTACTATCTTCATAGTGTTTTATAATTAGTGGTTATAACTCTTCCAGTTCAACTACCCATCCTTTACCAAAGCCAAATTTGCGCTCTGTTTCTTGGTACACATTTAGCACCTTGAAGCGTGATCCGGCACGAAACACAACCTCATCTTCATTGGGGTAGTGTGATATGGCTTTCACATCCACACCTTTCTTGCTCTTGATCACCAGCATAAGGTTATCGCCAAAGATTGCCGTGTTCTCTATGCTTGTGGTGCTTGACATAAAAGCCTTGTTTACATACGGAGTTCCAGACGATAAGCACTGTTGCATTTCCTTGATATACTTCTCCAGCTTCATAGAATCAAAGCTAATACCAGAGAAAACAGTACCGTTATACCGTGGCATTTTCTCCAGTGCTGCGTTATGAGCCGGATAGTATTTCTGGCACAATCCTCCGTAATCCTCAACTTTCCCGAAGTACGGATCTACTATGCCATAGCCATAATTATTGCACCATTTAGAGCCATAGGTGTAGCGATTGATCAAAGCAAGCTCATCTACTGGAATGCCAGTCTTTTTGCTGTATGCCCTCATCTTATCCTCTTCGCTACTGTAGTTCTGCCATCTGCCACCAATAGCATTATTCCCGGAATGGTTTACAGGTGCATTGACATACTCATCCAGAGCCTTTTTCGCAAGTTCTTCCGTTTCTCCGTTCAGTTTAACCAGTTTGCCTTGCTTATCAACATACTTCAATGCAAGTTCTTTCTTGTATTCGGCAAGCCGCCTGTAAGCATACCCAACATTACTATCCCACAGGCTACCGTATTGAGCCAAAGCCTTATCATAAGCATCTTGAAGCCGGGCAATTTCCAACTTCTCTTCCGCTGTAGCGTACAAGTCAATGGTAGATCCATCACCTTGCTTTGCCAGCTTTGAAAGTCTGGCTTTCTCTACCTCATGGATCTTCGCTTTAACCTTATCAGTCAGTGTTCTAATCTCCGTTGCAGTCTTTCCGCCATTGATAGCCTCATTCAGTTCATTTTGCAATGCTTTCAAAGGCTTGCTTTTGCTCTTGTACTCCAGCAAAGGTTTGGCAGCATCTACGGCTAACTGTATTTCATATTGAGCCTTGACGGATTCCAGTTCCTTTTCAAGCATCTTCACCATTTCGGGCGAAGTAGGAAACTTGTTTTTGTCGGCTACCCACTTCTTTTCAAACTCCAGTTTCTTTATCTGGTACGGAAGATCCCCAACGGATATTTTTGCCTTGAACGCATCGAAAGCATCATACAAGGCTTGTACGGCACTTTCTCCGTATTTCCCTACCAATTCCTTATGATGCTTCTGTTCTGGTGTCAGAGGGTGCAATATCTCATCCACACCGCTTTTATTGTCCCGTATGAAGTACGGCAAAGTTCCCTTTGAGGTCGCTTCATTGATACGATCCTCATTTGACTTTACCCAACCTTTGAAATGAGCCGGATAATCTTCTACTTCGTTATCGCTGTTTTCAAGTGTGGCGTTCTCATCCTCCAGAAGTTTATCCAGCATCTTTTCTATTTCCTCATCCTTTGCCAGCACTGGCACTTGGTAGCACCTACAGTTAGGATGCCAGCCCGTCCATTTGAAAGTTTTGGGATAGATGCCTTTCAGATCATCGCAAATATCATGTACGGGGTGGTTGTTGCTCAACTTGATTTCAATGCCCACCACAAAATCCAGTTGTCCCCAACGGGTAAAGTCGGCAGTTCTGTAGGCTATGTTCGTTTCAGTCCGGGCAAGCCTTTGGGCATTCCGATATGAGGAACGGTAAACACCTTTGCCGGGGTGATACTTCTTCGGATCATCATCCACCCATTTGTATGTTTCTGTTGTCTGGTCGTACACCCTGCGTTTCCATTTCCTGCCATAGATAGGATTTCCGTTCTCATCTTCTCCGATCTTCACACGGAAACGCCTATACCATCTATCCGGGTCGTTCAGATACTCTTTGATTTTGGTAGCAAGTCTGTTGGCTGGTATTCCCTCACCAATGGCAAGATCCAAAGTCTTTTCAAGCTCTTCTTTGTACATTCCCGTGTACTTCCATACCTTTTGCGATAGGTTTAAGCCGTCCTTTGTCTTTCGGGCAAAGAAAGCATCCATAGCCTCCATGTTGCGGAGAAAGAACCGGGCAAAGTGGTTATCCTCTATAGAGCGTTCACCAAACACACTTTTAACCAAAGCATCATTATTTTCATTGGATAAAAGCCACTCCTTTTGTACGCTGTTTCGGATCGTCTGGTAAGTCTGGCTGTACATATTGCGAAGTATGGGCGTAACATCTTCACTATATCCATAATCCGAAAAGGAAAACGGCTTACCATCTTCAAGCTCCGTGCCTTTCACAAGCTCAATGATTTTACCCAGTGAATCCAGATATATTTTACGCACTTCGGCAGCGTACCCCTCCGTGCGCTTGAATAACTCCTGCTGTAGCTTCTTTTCGTTTATGTACTTAGCCATACTCCGTTACCCTTTCTTTTGAAAATGTTCGCACCAATCACTATCCAGAAACTTTGAATACTTGTGGAACGGGCATTTGCACAAAAACGGCTCGCCTTTCCAGTTCAATTCATGGTAGCTGTGAGAGTGCTTGCACTCCCTACAATGGTACTTCAATTCGGATCGTTTCAGTTTCTTTGCCATTACTCTATCTCTTCTATCGTTACTTTTACGGGTATATATCTCAATGGCTCTGGATCTTCATACTCCATATAGCCATCTTCATTTTCAATCATGGGGCAAACAGAATGATTCTTGCTATCGGCTATATCTTGTATCTCATCCTTGCCATAGTCAATACTTTCTACAAGCTCATTCGTTTCAGTGTCCCACAAGGAATATCCTATACGCTTTCTCATTACTCGCCCTCCCCGAATACATCAGTTCTGTTAAGTGCCATTTGCCGCTCCATTGCTTCGGCTTGCTCCTTACTGATTTGCTCGTACTCCTTTTGGGCATTCTTCACAAGGTAGGAAAGTTCCAGAGTGGACTGCAAAGAGAGTGCGCCAGCCCCGTACTGTTTCAGCACATCGGCAAGCGTTTCACTGACATCTTCACCGAATGGCTCTTGAAACTCGTGTGTCAGTTTCAATGCCTCATACTTGGCTTTGTTCCGATAGTCCAGCACATTCCCCATGATAGCAAGCATGATACTTGCGTGGCGATTCATGTAATCATCGTGGGTTTCCTTGCGCTTCTCCGCCTTGATAACAGCCAGAAGCATAACCTTTCGGATAGCCTTTGCGGAAAGGTTGCCCAAACTCTTCATGTTGTCAAAATCAATGTTTGGCGTGAAAGTCTTGGAAAGAATGTGCTTATCCAGACGCTCGTACTCGTTAGCCTTGCTCTGTGAGGCTTGATCCCATGTAAGGTATTTCACCTCACCGCCATTTTTGAGAATAAACAACTTAGCCTCATCCTCTGCCTTTGGCAATGAGTTGAGAATTTCAGAAGTTGCCACCATAGCCGGATTTGCAAAGCGGTCGTTTACATCAGCATCCGTGCTTTCCAGAGCCTCCGATCGCTCGATCATCGGCTGTACTCCTGCGTGTTCAACCTCTTGCTCAAACAGAAGCACGGGTATTTTCCCGATAGGATTTTGAATCACCGCAACCTCCCAGCCGATATTTCCACGCTTCGCACGGTATATGGTATCGGCTGTGTAAATATCCACATGGTAAACCGTCCTATTCCCTGCCTCTGTCAGATAGTAGCCCCACGCAAAGGCTTTGAGTTTCCTATACTGATCCTTTACGGTGTAAATATCATCGCCATTCTTCTTGCAAAGCACATTAAGCAAAAGACGTGGGTTATCCTCTTTGTCCCTATACACATGGTAGAGTATAGCCGCTGATCCCTCCGATCCAGCCGCTCTTTTGGCTTCCCTTACACGGGCATTGAAGTGGACTTCATCATTCAGGTTTTTATAATTCTCAAATGCTTCATCCGTCCCCTCTGAAAGTTGCCCCCATTTTACTGGTCTGCCATAGAGGAACACCAAAGCAATTTCATTGATAAACTGCTGGTAGGGGATAGGAATTTTCCACCTCTTGCTCCAGCGTAAGAAATTGCCTTTCTTATCGTACACCGCACGATCCTTTCTTTCCATTATCTTGTGGCTGCTTACCTCGTAATCTCTTAGATTCTTGGCAGCGACAATGGAATGATCGTGCATCATCGTTAAGGCTCTTGATACATCCTTTGCATCCAAAAGCTCCGTCAAGCTCTGCTGGTAGCCAACAGCCGCTTTCACTTGGTTTGTCAGTACATTGAATAATCCCATATTATTTGAATTTACCCGGTTAAACCTAATCTCCGTTCTATATCGTCTGGTATCTCATACTCGTTGTAGTCAAACCACGATCGCATGAGCATCATATCCCGCCAGTCCGGGGAACAACCTAAATCCTCCTTGATTGCCTCCTTTGGTTTCAGCTTCAAACTTCCGTCATCGTCCGGCTTCCAAGTTTGCAGTTGTTCAAGTTCCCTCGCTATCTGCTCTTTGTCTGCCTGACTTACCAGATCCTCATCTATGCCCACATCGGAAGCGTTGATATGTTCTGCCAGTTTGTAGCCGCATTGCGCTTGCAAGTTCTGGTAGTTCTCATCTTTCAAAGCACGGCTGTTGTTCACAAATCCCTGTATCTCGCAACTATCCACGACACCACCGCCCACACCGTCCTCATCCACGATACACCGATAGTTTGGTATTCGGTACTTCTTCTGGCATCGGATAATGTACGCTTGTATGTCTGTAGTCTTGCTTACGGGAAAACTCCTTATGTCTATGATATTCCATCCGTCCCACACGGCTATCCTCGCATAGTCTGCACCGAAACGGGCAATATCTCCAGTTAGGTAGTGAGTGCCTGTTTTCTTCGCTATCCTGTTTCCGAATATCGCCATGATTGCATCATGGGAACAAAGGGAATTTGGGTTATCGTCATACTCCCAGTTACCCTTAAACAGACGCTCGAACTTCACTTTGTCAGAGGTCGTTTTCAATCCCTCTATGTAATCAGGATCAATAAACGGATTCTCTTGCACAAGGCAAGATATGTAATACTTGTATTCTGGAAGTTTGCCAGTAGTGAAAGGCTTGTAGAATAAATCATACATCCAGTTCTTTTTGGGGTTGCAAGTGATAAACAGTTTGCGCCTTAGCCCGTATTCCTCATTCTTGAAACGCCCCACACGGGTTTTGAGGGTATCATAAGCACCGAAGTTTACTTCTCCGCCCTCTTCAATCCAACCGCCCGTGAACTCAATAGATCCGTAACGCTCATACAGAGGATCACCCGGCTTGTATTGCAAATCCAGAAAGTCAATGCGTGATCCGTTGCAGAACTCAATGTAGTTAAGGTTGGCATTGTACTTATAAAGCGTGTCATTAACACCGTAACGGGCGCACACTTGGTAGAATGTTATCAGTGTGGATTGGGTTATACGCTTCAACTCCGCACGTCCTATAAACCACTTCGTGCCGGGGTAGCAAAGGCACATGAAAATAAGCCATGCCGCACCAGTCCACGACTTAGCACCACCAGCCGCACCACCATACAAGATTTCAACGTGTTCTGTATCGGTAAGAATGCGCAAAGCATCAGCCTGTTTGTCGTGCCTCTTACCGTCACGGCAAACAATGAAGTCAAAACAGCCACGCTTGAACAACTCAATCTTGACTGCAAGCCCCATCGGTACTGTTATCGCCTTGCTACTTCTTGCCATCTTTCTTCATGCTGATCTTTTCAAGTAAGGAATTGTATTGCAATAGTTCCTCCGTACTCAATGCGGACAAATCCACATTGTTTGTTGTCGTTACTTGGGCATTCACATCGCCCTCAATGGGCTGTGTGGCTTTCCCAAACAGATACTCAATGATCCAACGGATCGTGTAGCTTTCCCCCTTTGATGTTTCCCTGTTGATAGCCTGCGATAGCGCAACAAACACTTGGCTTATCACTTCATCCTTGCTTAGAGCGTCTGGAGTTTCGCCATTCCGTATTTGTTCCGCTATCTTCTTCATGTCATTGTTGAGCGATAGGTTTAGGGCTGTGGTCTGCCTTATATCCACGCTCAATAGCGACTGGAGCAAATCAATAATCTGGCTTTGGGTAAATGTCCCATTGGAAGCCAGATTTATTCCGTACTTCTTTTTCAGTATGGAAAATATCTTTGGCTTCCTGCCGGGGTTTTCAGGCTGGTTGTCTTTCGTGAACCTGTTACCCTTTGAATTACCCTTTTCAAATCTTGCCATTTCTCAACTTCTCCGTTGTTTTCCCGTTGTTTTCTCATTCCACAGACGGGTTAGCCATTCAACAATTCTTTCCTCTTTTTCTCTGCTTCTTCGTATGTCTTTGCCACAACCAAACAATCCGTTTCGCTGTACTCCTTACCCTCCTTATCCAGATAGATAGCTTCAATGGTAGTATCTACACTACCCATCACCGTTTCATATCCGCTAAAGCTGGTTGTTACCTTGTAGCCCTTTGTCAGTACCGGGAAAGCCTCTTTGCTCGCATCTGTCACAATATGGTTTTCTACTCCTACTTTCAGGCTGTCACTAACAAGGAATAGGGGCAACTCCCTTACTACCTCCTTGATCTTATCGTACAATGTGGCTTCAACGCTTCCGGCTTCTTCTACGCCTTGCGTGGAAATTTCCACATCGGAAAAATTTTTCTGCATACTGAAACTCATTTTAATCATAGCAATCTGTGTTTATTGAACACACTATAAAGCCAAAAGAAAATCGGATATAGTTTACCCGATTCTCTTTCTTATTCGGTCTGCTTAGGCATTCTCCTGTGCTTGGTACTTCTTCCAATACCAATCTATCAAGTCATTGCCTTGCGCTTCCAGTTCATCATAAGCATCTTCTTCATCCAGAAGATCGTTTGCTTTGTCAATTACTCCCATGAGCAACTGTTGCTGCTCTTCGGTGGCACTATGCACCTCAATTTCTCCGTTGAGTTGCTGGTGGATCACCTCAATTTCTTTTTCTGTAAGTTCAATCTTTTTCATATTCAATATCTTTAGACGTTACAAAAATACTCATAATTTGTACTTCTTGGCTATGTTCTTAACCGCTGTTGTGTATTTGTCGGACTTTCCATGTATGGCTTTCGTCACCGTTTCAGCCCAGAACTCACTTACATTGGTTGCGGCATACTTACCATAGCCGGACTTCTTTTTATCCTTACGCCATTGGGTGTATAGCTTGTTGATCTCCTTTCCTGCCGCCTTTTGCTTTGCACCCGTCATGTGCTGATTCCATGTTGCGTGTGCCAGTTCGTGTGTCACTGTGTGCGCAATAGGCTTGTTTGTCTTGGTACTCCAGCCGCTTGCATATCCTTTCCTATGCGAAGCCTCGATAGCACTTCTTGACTGGTTGAAATGAGCCTTGTTAAGATACACGCCATCAGACTTGCCATTAGCCGTTACATGAACTCCGTATGTTCCTGCTGGCAGATCCGCCAACTTCACACTACGCTGCCTTACACCCAGTACGGCATGGTATCTGGAAATGGCTTCTTTGGTCGCTTTGTACACCGCTGGATCTTTCATGTTCACCAACGGCTCTACATTTGAAACTTTACCCTTGAAAGTGGCATCGCCCGGCTGTAAGCCTCCACGTGTTCCGCTTGAATTTCTTCCCATATTCGCTACTTCTTTTTTGCGTTTATAAAATCGGTTACATACAGTAGCCCGTGTTTCCGGCAAAACGCTTGCACATCCTTACCGCCTCCATAAACAAGTAGGTTAGGCTTTTCAAGCCCGGAAATCTCTTGTGCTACTTGGAGATCCGATTTAAGGCTTTCCATCCATCCGTCCAGCCCACGAGTGGCGAAAGCATTATATCCTTTCGGAATCCCCATTTTGTTGTACTCTATGAATTTGTGAGATACATTCAAATCAGCATACACCCTTATACCGCACTCTTGGAAGTAACGGGATAACCACCTCTTTTTGTAGATGAGTTGCAAGCCCCACGCTATAGGTGTCTGGTCGTGGCAACTACAATTCGGCTCTACCACAGCTTTGCAGCCACTTGCAAGCAAGTTGATCGGATCTTTGAAAAGAGCCTCGAACCTGTAATCATCCACATAGAAATGATAGGTGGCTACATCTTTCCTCAAACGGCTGTTTGCACCCCACGGAGATAACGGCAACTCCAGTTTTCCGGCTTGCATTTCCAGAAGCAAGTTGGGGATCTCAAAAATGTTGTCGCTCTCATACAAAACATCCTTGAACATGGAGCGGTAGAAAGCCTCTTTGTCGTTTGCCTCTTCGCTTCCATCCTCTTGCTCATCGCTCGCTGCCTCATCTTCCGGCTCATCCTCTTCAACCGCTTTCTTCTTTGACTTCTTAGGCTCTGCATCCTCCGGGATAGTCAGACCTATAAAGCTGAAATCGGTATCTTTCCAAACATCATCCACTTGCAATGCGTTGAAGTCCCATTCTCCGTTATTGATATTGTCCCGGAGAATGATATTCTTTTCCTCATCTTCCGTAAGATCCGAATAGACAACGGTAGGTACTTCTTTCAGCTTCAATTTCTTAGCCGCTTTCAAACGCTGGTTTCCTGCTATCACAACCAGTTTGCCCGTCCGGTCGGATAGCGTAATAGGTCGGTGCTTCCAGAATCCGTAAATCTTGATACTATCCACAAGCCGATCCATATCGGCTTTCTTGATAGTCCTCGGATTGGATTCCAAAAGCACCATTTCCGACAAAGGGCGATATGTAATCTCGCTACACTTCATCCTCTGCCTCCTTTTCCTCGTTATCTTCCGTTTCCTCAACCTCGCTCACTGGAAGATTATCCAGATACTGATCCAGCCCTATAGATTTGCGGAAACGCTCTACAATCCGGCACGGTATGATATATCTACGCTTCCTCATGTAGAGGAAACGGCTGTTATCCGACACATCTACGCCAACGGCATAGAACTTGCCACGATAGGACAAAGGCAAAGGCAGTTTGTCATAGATAAAGACACGGTTTTCCTCAACCTTTGAAATGGTCGCTTTCCTGTTATATTCGTTGTTCAGGTAAATGTACATCACATCACCTTGCTTCATATTGTCGGCTGGCATCCATTCGTTTACGAAGTAGCCGCCAAACAGAACAAACAGAGCAACCACAAAGCCTACTATCAGGGCAAGCACAAATAAAACATCCAATATCTGCATAGCTTTCAATTTACTTGGTTAATGATACAAAGATATGAATTTATGTGTTTACTAAACACACTTTTAAGCATAAAAATAGCCTAATAACCGAAAACAAGCATAGCCGCATCCCTGCCATGCTCATTTGTCTGCTTTCCCCACCCGGTATATCGCTTGAAAGTTTCCTGTTTGAGCTTGGTTACATTCCTTTTCGGGGCAACCATTTCAAACTCAACTCCCAGATCTTTCAGGTAATCTTCCCAGATAGAGGCATCACGCTTCACCGATCCAACGCCTTGCAGCCGTTTCCTTTCCTCTTCCCTTGACATCCTTTCAGTGCCGAACCAGTTTCTTTGCCTCGGATCTTCCACCCTCACAAACACCTTATCGCCTACGGAAACATATTCATCACGCAAGGATCGGACATTTTCCATTGCCTTATGAATGGGCAAAGAAGTCACCATAAGTAGGGATCGCTGCTTGCTGTCCCAAACAGCGAATCCCGTATGTACGCCTGTATCTATCCCAATACAAATCATTCCGCTACTTCGTTTTCTTGATTGTTGGGAATCTCATACAATATCACGCCTTTCATTTCACTTGCATCCTTTCTTGGTGCATACAGTTGCGCCATCAAAAGGTTGTCCGGCAAAAACTTGTAGCGTATTTCCTTGATAAGCGGCAAGCCTATAGGAACTTCGCTCATCATGTGCAAAGTCCATAGGTCGTTTTCCTTTCTCACGCTTACTATAGCGGACTTGTAGAGGAATGTACCCGTCTTGTATTCTCCGTACTCATCGGAACACTCCGCTTCTTTTTGTGCCGTTTCTTCCAGCATCTTAATGAATCCGGCATTAAGCCTTTTCTTACGTTTCGCCCAGTATTCCGGGTAGATAACTCTTGCTTTCTTGGTTTCGTCAGTTTTCATATCATTCTTGGGTTTTAATTGATACTCTTATAGATGCTTTCGTTTCCACATCAACCAGATATTGAGCATACATATCCTTGTGTTCCTCTTGGAATCTGGTTTTGTCGAAATTCTTACGCTTGGACGGTGCAATGTAGGATATTCGTATTCTCTCATTCTCCGCTTTCTTCAGGTCGTGTGTTTGCATAAGCTCCAGCATACGATCCTGTAACTGCTTCTTGCGCTCTTCCAGCCGGGTTATTTCAGCATCAACGGAAATATACTCATCCTGTAGTGCCAGAAGATCATCCGGCATCGGCTCAAATGTTTTTTCTTTCTTCTTCGCCATAATCAGACTTTGTAAGGTGAAACAATATCGAATATCGCCTTGCATATCTCTATATCATAGAGCGCATCATGCAAGCGGTTGGAATCTACATCAATGCCCAGAAACTTTGCAACCGTCCCCTGCTTGAAATTCTCCATTTCCGCACGTCTGGCGGCAAGATACGGAGTGGCAAGCACCATCACATCTATAGAATTGCTCCAGAACCACGATCCGAAATACTTATCTTCGTTCTGCACGAACCACGCACGGAGAAACTGGTTATCAAATGAGGCATTGTTGTACCCGGCAAGAAAGAACTTATCCTGTCTGTTGTACTTATCCACATACTTTGCCAGCATATCCACAAACTGCCTGTACACTTCACCCATAGGTGGGTAAGCCATTATTTGCTCCTTTGTAACTCCTGCCACATCCAGAGCCTCTTGTGTAATATCGGCTTTGGGATTGGGTTGTACATGGAAATTGAAACTTTCACGGACTTCACCGTCAATTACTACCATACCGCTTATCTGGTGAATGCCGTGCCGATTTACCAGAGTGCCAGTAGTTTCCAAATCAAAAAATAATACTTTCATACTTACATCTTTTTATATTGTTTCATTGCTTGGTATAGGCTTTGCTCCTTATCCAGTAGAGTTATCAGCCGATCCACATCTACCATCTTTTCACCGTCCAAATATGCCCAGATACTACGCAAGGCATTAGCTACCGCCTTAGCCTCATTTGATTCTTTCAGGTGGGCTGTTACCTCTCTGTTGGTTGCAGTCTCTCTGCCTTGCTCCTTTGCCGCCTTAACAGCATTTTGAGCCGCTTTCACCTGATCCGATTCCGTTTCATAGCTTGAAGCGATCTCCCTTGCCGCTGTTATGGATAGCTCGTTTCTCATAATCCGCTCTTGCAACTCCTTTGGAAGATCCAGAAGAGAAAGGCACTTGCTGATATAAGCCGGGGACTTCTTGAACTTGTCCGCTATCTCCACCTGTGTATATCCGAACTCTTCTTTGAACCGCTGGAACATCAAAGCGCATTCATATTCAGTAAAACGCTTTCCCTCATTCCTCATCATCTGCTCTATGTACAGATCCTCACGGCTCATTGTTGGCGGTCGCTTCAACGCTTTCACAAAGGGAATATCCGCACCCTCTGAAATGGCTATCATAGTGGCACGGAATCTGCGTTCACCATCTACCAGCCTATATTTCTCATCACCGTTTTCATCCTTGAAAGCGATCACGGTTAAGGGATTCAGCACACCTTTCGCCTTGATTTGTTCTTTCAATTCATCCAGATCAAAATCTCTACGGACATTGAAGCCATCTTCCACTACTATGTTTCGTGGATCAATCAGGAATACATCCGTTTTCTTTGTTGCATTATTTTTCATTCTATTTACTGTTTTGTTGGTAATACTTACATGGTTTCTTTCTCGCTGTTATACGCTTTGCCAGCTTACAGCAATACATCTGACCGACTTTCGGATTACTCCAGAAGTGCTTACACTCGCTACAATGCCTATCGTCATTCATCACAATACTTTGAAAACATGGAACACAAGCGTACCGCTGTACATTTGGAAAGTCCCTATGTACTCCAGTTTGTCGCTGTCTTGAATTGTATGCCCTGTGCCATGCACCTTGATATGTACTCTTTCTTTTTCAGCATTAGGATCAACCATTGCCCAAATGCAAGGAACGCCATTTTGATTTTGAACCGTCAGAATTTTTGCACCTACTGGCATTTCGATATTCTGATCATCCGTTACTTCAATCCTGTATTTATAAATCTTCTTCATATTGTTAGTATCTAAAATCCGTAAAATGAATAACTACACCCTCAAACACATTATCCTTAGTGAAGAACCATGAAATGAAATCCTCAACGCTCAAACCGTCATTCTTGGCTACCGCTTCAATAGGTACTTTCTTATCATCAATCCAGATTTGAGGCACGGCATCGCTGCTGTCATAAGTCATTGTTATGCGTTGCAGTCCTATTTCCTCATACCTTGCAAACTCCCTTTGTTCGGAGTTGTACGGTCTGCCAGTCCATTCCCTAACAGATAGGTACTTTCTGCCAGAGGCAATGACCTTGCAACGCTCATCCCATACACCTTTTGCATTGTGCCGTATAGTGTGGATCTTCGTGCCATTTTTCAACTTGCTTTCAAATTCTGTAGGCACTCCGGCTTTCGGGTGTGTAGCCGGGAACTTTTTGCAGAGGGTAACTATAACTTTCTTCTTTTCCATTGCTAAATATGTTTATTGAACACACTTATTGAAACAAATTAGGCATATTGGGGGATAAGTTGGATAGCATATTATCCACTTTCCGCTCCAATTCCTTTGACTTCGCAAGGGTAGCTTTATCCCTTGTTTTGAAATACTCCTTTTGGTATTTTCTCATTTCCTGTACTGTCTTTACAAATTCGTCCATCATTTCAGTTTTATGTATTTACCCGGTATATTTGACTTCTCCAGAGCTTCGGCATTGCTTTCTCCGAATGCTATAAGAACACTTCCACATCCCGGACTATCGCCCTGTGTCCCGTCTGGTCTGTAGAACTTGATCCTGCCTCTAACAAACAGTATGGCACTTGCGTTGGGAAAGATCAGATCTTGGAACATCTTGCTGTCGCACCTGTTGAAAAGCAATGCTATGCCATTGTTGTTTGCTACCATCTTTTCCACAAACCGCTCTATTAGAGGGCGTGAATAAGGGGGATTTAGCCATACTCTTACCCCCCCCCCACGAGGTTTTCAAACCGTCCTCTTGTGGCGTTATATGCCTTTTGGCAGTGTCCCACAATCGGTTTTCAGGGGAACACGGATCAAGGTCAAATTCACCGAGTGAATCAATGATCCATTTCGGAGTGTACCACTCATCCGTGGTGTTGGCGCATCTTTCAAAACTTGTATTCATGCTCAATACTTTTTTCCGTGTTTGACCTCTCTACTTTCATTGTACCGCATCTTTTGTTCTATGTGCCATTCAAGATTAAATCCCATAATTTCTGACAATCTCCGTATCTGGTGCAAAGCATAGTTTACTTGCTCTTCCTGCGAATACTTGTAGTTTACAAGATCCTTAACTATGGCAAAGATGTTTTCCGTGAAAGTCTTTCGTGGAGTAACAACGTGCTGGAGGCAAAACCTATTCAAATTCAGATTGTGCGCTCCGGCAAGATCCAGCAAACGAATTGCGGCATCTGCCAACTCATCCTCTACTGTATCTTTCAAATGCGATTCAAACAGTCCTTTGAAATCTTCTCCAGACGCTAAATCATCTTCAAAAAGTTTCTTCATATCCTTGCCTGCGTAATCGCCCTTTCTATCTGCTTCTACAGCTTCCATAAGTTCACTGATAACCAGACAAAGGAAATGTTGATCGCTTGGGTTATTCTCCCAAAATCCGTGTCTTACGGAATTGGCATGGGCTTTCTCCCTTAGTTTGTTCCATTCAATCATACTCATCTTCTGTAGCTGTTCTGTTTGTAATGCAGTCTTTCAAACATTTCTTCCATCCTGTCAGCAATGCGAACACCGTAACGCTCTCCAAACTCTTCATCATTTAGATTGGAAGTTGCGATAGTGAACAACTGCCTATCATATCTCGCATAGATCAGTTCCGTTACTGGTGAAAATTCATTACCCCAACTCTTCACGCTTTCCGGCTCTGTACCCACATCGTCAATAAACAGCAACTCTTGGTTTTTCAGCCTTGCGAAATAAGCTGGATCGTCCACTACGGATTTAGCCAGATTCAGAGCCGAAACACGGTACACACCTCTTCTTTCAGCGGATATTGAACTTCCACCATAAAGAATACCTATCAGGTTGCATATTGCCTTTGCCAATGTTGTTTTACCAGAACCAACACTTCCATAGAGCAACAGCCCTACTTTGTAATCACCACAAAGCCATTTTGCAGCCTTTTTGATTTTCTCCAGCGTGCTATCATCGGCAAGGTACTTTACTCTTCTACGTTCCACTTCCGACTGGTAGCACATACGCAGCATTTCTTCTATCGTTTCTTGCGGAAACATATCGACCTTAAAGCGTGTCCCTGTAGCTGCCTGTCTTGCCAGTATCGCTTGAAGTCTTTCCGCTAATTGCTTTTCCATTTCTCTGTATTTCTTCGTTATATCTATCTACTACCCAATTTAATATAGTCCTATAGTCAGATCTGTATTTCTTCCCTTTAGAACCTTTGTAGTTATCAAGTATTTCTATCATCCTCTTTGCCCCCTCTTCGGAGTATTGGGCGCATAATTTTGCGTACTCATCCCTTGTAAGGGTGACAAATTCGGCATATTTATACTTCTTGGCTTTCTCCGCTTTTGCCTGCTGTTCTGGGGTTAATGGCGGTGGGCTTTCTTCCGGGAATAAGTCCGGCTGTTGTTCCCCTACAGTTCCCTGCTTGTTTTGCTCTTCCGGCTTTTCTTCTGGCTTCTGCTTGGGCGGCTGTTGTACTGGTGTGGCATCAAAAACCTTAGCTTTTGTAACATCACCGCCTTTCTTGCCAGCCTCACGCCTCTTTTCCCTTATAGCCTCATCACGAACCATACGCCTACTGAATACAGCACCATCATCACGAACTCCGCACAAACCGTTTTCTATCAGCATATCAAGCCAGTTTTCACCTACGGAGCTTTCTTTTCCTAATAGCCTTAGTATTTCCTCATGCGTATATATTTCGCCTGTAGGCTTAACCATTACGCCACGATCCGCACTTTCCCACATATAGCAAAGCATATCAATCCACAGCCCCTTAACATCAAGTGGCAGTGCTTTCAATACTGGATCGCTCAACCAGTATTCAGTATCGAAAGGCATTGGATTTTTCTTCTTTCTTGCCATTGTGGAACTTCTTATAAGGGTGGGGAACAAAGCCCCCACCCGAAACACATTTAGATTTCCATGATTGCAATGTCTGGAGCAATGTCTTTGATCTTGGTAAGAACATCGTCAATGCAACTGTCACGGTAGGTTTCCGTCAGTTCATTTGCGCCCGGAGAAACAAGTTGTAACAGCACTTCACCGTCTTTCAGATAGTGGTCAAACTCTATCTCAATGGGTGTCTTTGCAGTCCCCTTGAAGATAGCCACATTGATAGTGAAACTCTTCGGCAAGTTGCTTTCCACCTCTTGACGGTACACATCAGCCATAGAACCGGACGGATCACGCTGCTTCTGGATTTCAGACTTAGCCTTAGCCGAAAAGTTTTTGAGTTGAGAAACAAGTTTCATGCACTCTTCTTTGTCGGCAAACAGCACACGGTTAATGCGCAGGAACTGACCCAGCTTTGCCGGAATCCAACCAGCACTGGCATCATTGATACCGAACTTTTCAAAGGCTTCTGAAAACTCAACCTTTCCAACAAAAGTGTTTTTCGTGTAGTAATCATCCTCATTCACGGTAAGGGTGATCGTCATTTTCTCACGATCCACTTTCACATTCGCCCGTTTCTGGTCGATCGTGCCTATACGCTTCTCCAGCCAGTCAAACGGAGTGGAGATAACGCCACTAACGCCTATCTTCTCCGGCTCTTTGGTTTCAAGCGGATTGGGCGATTTCGGTGCAGCCCCCTCACGGTACACAATCTCAATAGGCTTTTCGCCTGTGTAGTTCTCAATGTTCACGGTCAAACCGTTCTCTTTTTCGTTTCTTTCCATCTTGATAATTTTGAATAGTTAAACATTAGTTATCTGTACCTGTCTTAGACATCTGTACCGTCATATTTTCCCGGATTCCCTGAAATATGGTGCGTGTCCTTTCTTCCGGGCGCATATCACGCTCTTCAATCTTATAGCCGTTAGGATCATACAGAGCTACTTTTCCCTCATCAGCATCTAAGAACTGGTAACATTCTCCAGATACCCATTCGCCACCAGATTTCAATTCGCCACGGATCTTGCCCATGCGTTCAGCAAGTGACTTGATACGCCCTTTGTAATCAGTACGAATTTCGTTCAGTTTCTCTTCCAAATCCGAGATCTGAATGGAAACATTGGCAAATTCCGCACGTTTCTCATTCATTTCTTTCGTGTCGAATTTCCGGGTGTAGCACTTCTCAACGATCTTATCGCAACTATCCCGTAAGATTTGCGCCCGTTCCTCAATCGGGGTGTCCGCTAACATTACATCTTTCATCCTACAAACATTTTAGTGATTAATGAATTTAAGTCTATCTGGAACTGGTATTTGTTCAGTATCACAAAAACCAATATCAGAATCCCCAGAATGCAATCTGTAATCCTCCATGCAATCCACCTTTTCGGGATAAACGAAAGGATTATCAGAGCCAGAAAGCCGATCCATTGCGTACTCATCAATCCGACAAAGCAGATGATAAGGTAGATCCAGTTGCAAGTACACCACGCTATGAAAGTGGAGCTACATTCTTCCGCTTTCTTGCCTTTGTACCGTTTCACGGCTTCCGCTGTCTTTTTCACTTTCACAAGATTCAGCACCTCAAACATAAGGCAGAGTGCCACGAGAATATAAAATACCGTTGTCATAGCCATTATTCTAAGTGTCCTGTAACTTTGAAACCGAAAGCCAGATATTCAGCCCACAAATCAATGAATTGTTTCCCGAAGTATTCCGCTTTCTCTGGCGTTTCTTGGCACAAGCGGAAACCAATGTGCGCACTCGAGTACGAGGAGCGATTAATCGTATGCAGAGAACCGAAACCCGCACTCGCACCACGACTCGCACTCCCAGCGAGCAGAGCACCACGCAGGGATTTACGGTTTTCTTCGCTCATTTCTTCCATTTCCTTTTTGGTGTATAAGGAGAACCACGGATACCAGTATGTTTTCTTTCCCTCTGCATCAGGCTCTGGCTGGAAGTCCTTACCCCACAAAGCACGGCTAATGATTTCCAGCTTCATAAGGGCTATAATGTGCTTAGGCATATTCTGCCGAAAATCGTAGTGGTCTGGAAACTGTGCGCAAAGAGCCTTGTTTCTGTTTTCCGAAAGGATCGGAGTTAGCCCCAGCACCTCACAAGCATCTTCGTAACTCTTGATCGTCTTGTAATCGTCAAGTGTCGGCTTTGCAGCCTCACAGACTTCTTTGCCGAACATCTTAATCAGCATTTCCTTTACACCATCACAAGCATCTTTATAGGCGGCTTGTACTTTCTCCTTTTCAATTTGAATTTTCATCTTTCAATGTTTTTAGTTTGACTATCAGTTTTTTAGTTAATCTTATCGCATTATCCACTCTGGTACTCCGTCCGGGTGGAATGTTTTCAATCAGCACTGGCAGAAGTCGGATCAGTTCCGAAACTACACCGTTGGGTATTCTTTTCATTGCACTTCCAGTATTTATCAGGATCGGGTATTTCCACATTCAGAAACTCTCTTCCGTACTCCCTTAGCTTTTCGCAATAGGTGGAGAAAGTAAGCGTGTCCATAGTGGCTGTAGAGCCGGGGAAAGTCAGAATTTCGCCCGTGTGTTTGTTTACCACTTTGTCAGAAGTCATTTGAGCCTTAAAGAACTCATGCACTTGCTCCACGCTTACAAACTCATATCCGGCATCCAGAAGAGCATCTAAAAGCATCGGGTAGATACATCCCCACAACCACCCGTTTTGGTCGTTTGATCGTGGTTTTCTCACCCTTTTAACCTCTATCCGATACATCCCATCTAATTGATGTTTGAACCATTCATAAAGAGGTTTGAGGTTAAACAGCCCGTTTCTTTTCTCTACCAGAAGTTTTGCCATACCTAAATCCTATCCAGTTCTATTTCAAGTCCAGTATGTGCCGCATAAACCACCTTTCCAGTCTGCCTTTCTATCTCCGAAACAAAGTGCTTTTCATCGCTATTGTTGTCGGATAAGTGAAGCAGGACAATGTTTGCCACATTGGTAAGGTCATTGGCACATAAGAACCCTTTGCAAGTATTTAGCTCCATGTGTGAAGTCATCAGGCGTTCACGCTGTGAGGGAAGTGTACGCCCGGCATTGATAGCCTCCACCAGCTTTGCATCAGAGTAATTGCACTCTATCATAACTTGGTTTAGTCCGGGAAACACATACTCACACATACAACTATCCGTAAGGAACATTATACGCCCTGTTTCCGGGTGGTCTATCAGGTAGCCGACACAAGGCACATCGTGGCAAGCATCGAATGGCAGCACCTTGAATCTTCCAAACCTGTAGCCCTTTCCACGCTCAATACAATAGGCACGGCTTCCAGTAACCCCCTTTGCAGTCCAAACCTCTTCCAGTGCCAGCGTTGGGAATCCACTTTCCACCATTGCCTTAATGTATTTTGCATGGTCGTTATGTTGGTGCGTGATCAAGCAGCCAGACACTTTGCGTATATCGAAGCCCAGAGCCTTTTTCACCTCAATGAATCTTACTCCAGCCTCAATGATAAGTGCCTCATTCTTATTCTCCAGAATGTAGCAGTTACCCTGACTACTTGATCCTAACACTTTCAAAACCATATCACACTCCGTTAATAGTCCGGCTCATTTGCCGCATTTGGATTAGCGTTACTTTCGGTCGCAACCTCTTCATAGGTCGCATCCGTCATATCCAATACCTGTTTGTTGGCATTGTCCTGAATCAGATTATCACGGAAATCTGTGTATTCGCCCTCATAGTCGCTTGCGATAGCATTCTGCATTTCAATCGACAGATACCCATATTTACTAAGTAAATTGCGTATAACCGTCTTGATAGCCATCCCGTGAAAGTTACCCATCCAGCCTACAGCCGTACTATCTGGAGATACCGGAAGATTTGAAAGGCTCAACAGATGCTCAACAGTAGCCTTTTCGTCATTCTTCAAAGCCTTAGAATACCTCTTTGCGTGGGTAGCCATTTGTTCGGTTGTCATATACAAGGTTTTTGCAAACCCGTTGATCAACTCGAAGTAGCAGAAGTACCCGATCACCTTATCAGACTTCCTTTCACCGTCAAAGGCTATTTCACCAGTAAGCCTATTCACCTTGCGCAATTCGCCATCATAGACTACATCAGCATTGATTGTTTTGTATTGCCCGGATCTCAAAGCCAACTGGATAAGTCCTTTGTAGCCTATCTGGAAAGTAGGCTCATAGACCTTAACCCACTTCTGTAGTGTCTTACCGTCACGTCCGATCTTTGGTTTTCCGTTCTCATCCAGATCATCAACTCTCTTGCTATTGTTGAAAGGAATGATAAAGGCATAGCCCAGAGCCTTGTTGATAGGCAAGTGTAATACAGCAGCTTTCAGAGCCTCCATTACTACCTGTTTTGGCTCGCATAACTGTAACTTGGAATCACTGTTGTACAAGTCAATCACAGAAGCCACGAAAGTAGAAGCGTTCTTTTGCAAGGCATTCTTGAATTGTTCCATTACAGAGGGTGCGTTAAGCATCTGTTTCAGAAGATCCACGCCCTTTGTTTTCTTTGCGGCAACCGCTCCACTGTTTGCAGTCGCCACCGCTGTTGTTACTTGTGTCATTTCCCGAATATTTTAGATAACTTCATAAAATTCAAAAACTTAATAGCCCTATTAAACAAACCTCTTGATTCGTTTCTAATTGCAAATTGGGCTATCGCATATACCAACTTTTCTTCCGTACCAGCGGCAAGAACTTGTGTATTCGCATTATCTCCTTTTTCGTTTTCTTCTACCGCAATTACAATAATTGCTCGTTTGTTGTTGTTATCTTTCGCCACCATGCAAGTAGCAGAAGAAATAAACTCTGAAACTTTCTTTTGAAAGTCTGTTGTACAGCATCCGTTCATAATTGATTATTTAATGGTTAATTCTTTGTCATGGCTAACCACCAGATTAATAACCTGTGAAATGGTTGGTATGATCTCATTCACACGCTCCCTGTTATCAATGAAGATAGGTGCGGATATGCCTTTCACTTTGCACATGGCATTGATAATATCCAATCCGGCATTAAGTTTCTTTGCATCATTCAGATCTGGATAAGGAACACCGTCTATAGTGCATACGCAAGTCAGTTTCTCACCTCCGTTAAGTTGCTCATTCACGAATGAGAAAGAAACAATCTGGAACATTCCATTAATGCGCTTCATAAGCTCATTATCCTTTGCCTTTTGGAAATCCAGCATAACAAACTCTGTTTTCTCCAGATCGGCAAGTGCCTGATTGTTGGCAATACGCTTTTCTTCCAGCGTTGCAATCTCCTTATCAGCCCGTTCTATGGCTTCACGCTTTGCAAGCCTCTTAACCAGTTCGGAAATGGCACTGTCAAGCACCTTGATACCGTCTTTGAGATCTGTAGTATCTACTGGCTTTGCTTCCATTGTAAGCTGGTTTTCCAATTCCGCAATCTCATTGCGAATGGCAATGCAATCGGAATCAGATTCTATCAGTTGGCGCACATCCACGCTTTCCGGCATACTTGCCTTTTGAGCCTCAATATCTGCCTTGATTTGTTCAATCATTGCCTCCAGTTCAGCAACCTTAGCCAAAGCATCCTCACGTTTTTTCTTTGTTTCTTCCAGAGAGGATTTGATACCTTTTCCTTTCGTGGAATTAGCCTGTAGCCTTGCAGATTTGCTTTGGTTGAAATTAGCCTCCATTTCGTGCTGTTTGGCGGCAATATCATCCGCTTCAAGCTGTCTATGGCAAGTAGGGCATACGAAAGCACCCTCCGGGTATGTCAGTTGCTCTTGGCTTATCTGCCTGTATTGCCCACGCAACGTATCAAGTTCCGTGTTCATTCTCTGGATTTGTGCCTCATAAGAGGATATTTCGTTGCGCTTCCGCACCAAATCCCCCTCATGTAGTTTCAGCTTGTATTCCATATCACGGATCTTCAATGAAACATCATTGCGACCTTTGTCGGCTGTTGCCCTCAACTCATTCTCCTTTTGGGTAAGGGAAATCCGCTTTTCTCCGATAGTCTTTTGGATATTGGCTTTCCGCTTGTACTCTTCCTCTACCAATTTGGATTTATCAGACAAAGAGGCTTCCAGTTCGGCTTTCTTCGTGCGCTTTTCCGTTAGTTCGGCATCCAAAGCCACCCAATCCTCTTCTTCCGGCTTCAACCTGTTTGCAGTCTCAATGTTGGACGGTATCACCAACAACTCATCCTTGATCGCCTTTTTCCGTGAGGCTATCTCTTTGGAGTATTGAGCCAGCGACTTGCCGGATAACTGCGCAAGCAGTTCCACATACTCCGGCTTCAATCCTGCCACATCTTCATCCGTCACATCGCCTGCCATGTCAAGCAGCATACTTTTCTGTATTTCGGGATTAAGAGAGGTGAAATAAAACGGATTGGTGATCATCCGTGAAACATCTTCCGGCAAAATGGAAGCTACCGTACTATCGTATTCCTGTTTGGTAGCCAGTTTCACATCATTCACATAAAACTCTGTCTGGTGGTTTTTCAGCGTTTCTTCTGTAGTTCCACGAGGTTTTACCCACTTCTCCACATACCTACGCTGTAACTTCACCGACTTTCCATCTACCGAAAGCAAACCACTAACATAATGCTCTATCTTCAAGATAGGCTTTCCGTTTTCATCCAACGTCTTAATGTTGAAATTACTATCGGATCTGCCTTTGCTATCCTTTCCGAAAAGAAGCCACGAAAAGGCATCACATACCGTTGTCTTACCTGTACCGTTCTCACCATATATCCACGTTTCCGCATTGGTGAAGTCCAACGTAAGGTAACGGATTCCCTTAAAATTGTTTAGGGTCAAACATTCCAACTTAATTGTTCTCATTTTACTTGTTTATTAAAGTGTTAAGTTTTTCCGATTTATCAGCAGCCAGTAATTCCGCTCTGGAATAAAGAACTTTGGAGCGTATGGAAGCACCGCCACGAGTAGTAGATACCGTACCTCTTTGTACCCACTTCTTAACCCGGCACTCCTGAAACTCCCTGTATGCCTCACGCTGTGAAATAAGGTCATTTGCCGGGGCGATACGCTTTGCGTAATTTGCCGCACCCAGTTCAGCCATTTCAGCGCATAGGTTTTTCAGTTCGTATAATTCCAGAATGATAGGCATGATTACTTGCTTTTGATACGTTTGAAGAATGCAGACACGCTTTCAGTGCCGTACTCATCATCAGTGTATAGCACATAAGCCATCAAAGCGCACATAACGAATGTGACGAAATGCCACCATGCGCCAAAGAAGATCGCCCCGATTAGGGCTGTGATTCCAAGCAGTCCGAAGATTACCGATCCTGCCAAATTGATTAATGTTTCAAACTTCATAATCAGTGTTGCATTTGATTAGTTGAACAATTCGTTTTCTGGTACGCCTAACTTTTGGGAAAGCAGGGAAATTTTCAAAGCATCCGGCTTTTGCGCTCCTGCCAACCAACAGCGTACAGTTTTCTCTGAAACTTTGCATAACTCCGCAACTTCTTTTACAAAAGCCGTTTTCGGAGCTACGGGTGCTTTTGCCGGAAGAGCGTCATAAATCTGTCTGAACTTACTTTTTTCCATATTTTTACCCAGTAAATTAGCGTTTGGCAAACACATTTTTCATATATTTGCCCTGTAATAACATTGATTACACCGCAAATATACGGAGAATAATTCTAATAAAGAAAATAATTACGGAGTTTTTTTCTAAGAAATTTGCGAGGAAATTATAAGTTATTGATTATCAAATTAGAATTAAAGTCGGTAAAATGAGCGAAACAAAAGATAGATTGCTGGAATTTCTTCGGTACAAGGGATTGGGTCAGCAAAAATTTGAAATCTCAATCGGAATGAGTAACGGTTGGGCGAACAAAGTAGGTGATAGCATCCGTGAAAACACATTGAAGAAAATAAGTGAGGTTTACCCGGAACTAAACATAGCGTGGCTAAAGTCTGGAGTTGGGGTAATGCTGAATAACGGAGAAAGTGAGGAAACTCTGTACACTCCGAAAGAAGAGCATCCCAAAGAGCGCAACCAGAAAGATGCAACGGAAGAGACTGCAAAGATGGTTCTACTTCTTCCAGTGTCCGCACAAGGAGGCAGTTTGAATGACTTCGTTGTATCGGTCAAGGAAAGCGATTGTGAAAAGGTAGTATCTCCGATCCGTGGCGTGGACTTCGCTATGACTGTATCAGGTGATAGTATGTCGCCTGAATATCCCAACGGTAGCCGGATCTTCATAAAGAGGATAAACGAAAGGGCTTTTATCGAATGGGGAAAGGTGTATGTGCTTGATACCTGTAACGGCACTGTGATTAAGATACTTGTTCCTGCTGAAAAAGAGGGGTATGTAAAGTGTGTATCTATTAATCAAGATCCTATCTTTGCACCCTTTGAAGTTGCGTTGGAGGATATTTACGGAGTGTACAAAGTCTTAATTTGTATGTCTGTTAAATAGTTATTGATATGGAAAATTTTAGTAGAATGGTGATCGACCTGTACAAACAGAGCTTCACCGATTATGTGAATGGGAACACGGTTAATGTAGATGCAATTCTGGAAGCGCAAGAAGCCCTTAGCAATGCGATAATCAAAGCAAGGATAGAAAACACTGGCACGGAGTTTCTGGAGCATCTGAAAGCCGATATTGATTATTTGAAGTATAACATCCTATGAATACGGCTGTGAGCAAACAAATAATGGAGCGTTTTTATACTGCACTTGATGCGATAATAGCCATGAAGAAGATTCGTGGAGTGAATACATATTGCCGACTGAATAACATAGACAGACGGAATTTCATTGCCCAGCGCAAAGATTTGGATCGTGGATGGTTTCAGTTATCGTGGCTACAACCTATGGTTAGAGAGTATGGTGTAAACGCCAGATGGCTACTTACCGGATTTGGAAGTATGTTTGAGAACAACAAAACAGAATCAAAATGAGAAAACTTATACTCATGCTCTTTGCGATCATCCCTGTTGTCGGATTTTCGCAAGTGAAAAATGCCGGGTGCTTTTTGAGATTGGAAAAGCCCTACCAGAGTGATACGCTTTCAATGGAAAATGACAGCGTAAAAATATCATTCCGCTTCAATTCACTAAACTACTTCTGTGAATTGTCTATAGAGAACAAGACGAATGAGGTTGTTTTGGTTGATTGGGATAAGTTCCTAATGGTTATGGAGGGTGAATCTCTTCCAGTCCTATTTGAAGATACACAGATGATCAACAAGGACGGATCAAAAGGACAAACACCGATAGCCCCAGAAACGAAACTCGTAAGAAGCGTTGCCCCTATTGACTATATAGATTTGGATATGTCACTATACAATAAGGGCTGGATAAAGAAGCGTGGCGATCAGGAAATAGGCTTTATGATACCTGTTGTTTTTGGAGATCAAACAAAATACTACCATTGCTCAATATCCGTATCTCTGAAATGAGATATGATTAACCAAGTAAAGAGGGTGCAAATTGAAAGCACCCTTTTTTGTTCTTTCCCCCATACCCCCTATTTCATATACTATCTATTCTTATCTATAGATCTATACTTATATATAATATAATATATATACCCCCGGATAACTTTTGCTTAGGCAAAACGCAAAAATTAGATTGTTCATTATTAGGCATTTGCAAACTTTTGCTTAGGCAAAACAAAAACGGTCAAATTTTGCTTAGGCAAATATGCAAAATTAAACATCTGATTTTCAGAGCGTTCTATATTTTTGCTTAGGCAAATTGATTTTGCTTAGGCAAAAGTGCGTAAAGCATTGATAATCAATAAAAGTGCTATTTTGCTTAGGCAAAAACAGACCGAAATAATTTTGCTTAGGCAAAACACGATTTTCCGAACATTGATTTACAGATAGTTATAAACTTTTGCTTAGGCAAAATGGTACTTTTTGACACTCGAAAAATGCCGCATTTTGATGAAAATTGCGTTTGCTTAGGCAAATGGAAAATTTGCTTAGGCAAAACGCAAAAATTACTTTGTTGGTTATCAATCACTTTCAGAAATTTGCTTAGGCAAAATTCTTTTTTGCTTAGGCAAATATACTGGCTCATCTACAGAGCAAATGTTGAGTTTGACGGTATCAAGCACCTTTCTATTAGCTTTGTCTATGAAGTCCCACGATTTCTTGATATAGATGTCCGTCACCCTCATTGTTTCGTCCACATGGTTTAGCGAAGTGTGAACGGTGTACTTATCCACTCCAGCCTCATTGTTTGCTATGGTTGCCCATGAGTGCCGGGCTGCGTAAAATTCCAGATCTTCAACTCCGAGAATCTTGCCGATCTTCTTTAGCCCATAATTCAAAGCAGAACTGAAAGAATCCATCCGGCTATACCAGTGGTAGAATCCAAACACACGCTCACCAGCCGGATCACGGTACTTATCTACCAAAGCCTGTATCTCCGGCTCTATCCTGATAGATATTTCCGCTTTGTCCGCTCTTCTGTTTTTTGTCTTAGTCCGCTGGTAGGTGATCCGTCCGTTCTTGCAGTCCGTGCAGAAGTACAAATCTACGGCATTCATCCCAACCAGTGCGAAACTCAACAAAAACACATCCTTTGCCAGATTGAACCTGTTTTTACCCGGTTGCATTATCTCCGTATATGGAAGTTCCGCAAATCTCCGCATGGTCGCAACATCCAACGCCCTTTTTCGTGTTACCGGGATCTTAGGCAGCTTTACTTTCTTGAATGGGGAATAGGGTATGCGTATCACTCCCATATCCTCATCATTAAATTCAGCCTTTGCCATATTGTGTATGGCTCTTAGCTGGCTTGGGTACAATGATTGCGCCCTTTCCCCTTTTTTTCGGTTTGTTCTGGCTGGCTGTGATGCAATCCACCTTATCCAGTCCTCAATGAATCGTGATGTCACTTCATGGATGCTTATCTTTTCCCTGCCAACAAACTTCACCAGATTGTTTATCGCCACTTCGTATGAATTGGCATTGCCGTTATGTCCGCTATCACGGAGTTTCTGGATATACTTCCGGGCATAGTCCACGATGTCAAGATCGAAGTGTTCTCCATTGTCAGAAGTGATAAGATCCACAACCTGATCCACCGTCATATCTTTAATCCTTTCCCCGGCACGGTCACAGATGTTTCGGTACTTCTTCACAAGTTGGTCTGTGAGGTCTATGTACTTCTGGTTTTTCAGTTTCAGCGCACGGGTCAGATCTTCTTTCGTCACATAGTATGTTGTGGCAAGATACCTTTTCTGCCTGTTGTGCGTAACCCTTATCTTTATGTTATATGTCCCGTCTGATTTCTTTTGATGGGCATATACTTCCGCTTTGAATGTAGCCATATCTTTTTTCTGTAGAACATTTGTAGAACTTTATACCGCAAAGATAGGCTTTTTTTGCTGTAAATGCGGAAAAGAAAACGCCCACCCTTGCTAAAAGAGTGGGCGAAAAAGTAGCTCCGATGGGAATCGAACCCATATTTGCGGTTTAGGAAACCGCCGTTCTATCCGTTGAACTACAGAGCCTTATGTAAATTTCAAGAGGCTTGCCGGATTTGTTTACTTGGTGAATCCGGCTCACCTCGTCTTTTTTGTGCCTTGCCCCCTGCCATACGTTTAGGAAACTTCTATTCTATCCGTTGAACTACA
>ENA-OROK01000335-OROK01000335.1-human-gut-metagenome-genome-assembly--contig:-NODE-335-length-59836-cov-10.495040_pt1 | contig 59836 bp, 56 predicted proteins | sample MGYA00242127_ERZ509046 | MGnify/ENA primary metagenome ERZ509046 (study PRJEB26280, sample SAMEA2338728) | human gut metagenome | biome: human gut; feature: human-associated habitat; material: faeces... | reverse complement strand
ACGACCTTTCATATTTTGTAGAATGAGATTCTTACAAACTTATTTCCTTTTTTTCCAAAGTTTGGTCATATCTTCCAGGGTCTTACCTTTCGTTTCAGGAACGAGTTTCCATACGAAGATAGCAGCCACCACACAGATAATACCGTAAAGAGCGTATGCGAACATATGTCCGAACTTGTCACCCATTTCTCCAAGGCGCATGTTGTACATCGGCAGGAAAGTGGATGAAACAATGAAATTGAAGATCCATTGGAAGGCAACTGCAATAGCTACTGCTGCGCCACGAATGGTATTCGGGAAGATCTCAGAAATCAGTACCCAGCAGATAGGTCCCCAGCTGAACATAAATGAAGCGCTGTAAATCATAATGCTGATGACCGATATGATAGCAGGAAGGCCTGTCACTATGTTGCAAAGAGCTACACCGAAAGCCCCTATTGCCATACCGATGGAACCGGAGATGAGCAACGGTTTACGTCCCCATTTTTCAACGGTAAATACGGCCAATAGAGTAAACAGTATATTGACAACCCCCATAAGAACCGTCTGTACCATCGGATTTGCCATGCCCATTGTCTCAAATATACGAGGCGCAAAATAAAGCACCGCATTAATACCGACAGCCTGTTGGAACACGCTCAACATGATACCGATGAAAATAACCATCCAACCGTAAGTGAAAAGTTTTTCTGTCTTTTCTTCGGTAGTAGCCTTAATATCGGCCAAGATAACTTTAGCTTGTGAAGAACCGTTGATGCGGCTTAGTACGTTCAATGCTTTTTCATCCTTACCGCACATGGCAAGATAACGTGGAGTTTCAGGAACCAACAGTACCAGCAAAGCGAATAATCCGGCAGGTACAGCTTCACTGACAAACATCAAGCGCCAGCCTGTTTCGGTTGTCCATGCGGCAGCTTCAGGGTTCATAATCTGATTCACTCCGTTAACCAAATCGATAACAGGATTGGCATGGCTGCCCAAAATCAGGAAGTTCACAAAGTAGACTACCAATTGGCCGAAAATAATCGCAAACTGATTCCACGAAACCAATGTTCCTCGAATATTGCTCGGAGCGATTTCAGCGATATACATCGGACAGATGGCAGATGCCAGTCCAACCCCTACACCGCCCAAAACCCGGTAGAAATTGAATGCAACCAAAAGGGAATATGAAGGAACTCCATGCTCAAAGAACAGGAATTCCGGATAGTATGAGCCTAATGCAGATAGAAAAAACAAGATACCCGCCAAAAAAAGAGAGTTTTTGCGCCCCAGTCTGGAAGCAAAAAAGCCTGAAATAGCACTACCGATGATACAACCGATCAGTGCACTGGATGATGTTATGCCATGTATTGCGTCTGTGTATTCAAAATCGGCTCCCATGAAGAAAGCTTGAAGTCCCTTTTCGGCACCGGAGATAACCGCTGTATCGTAACCAAAAAGCAGACCGCCAATGACCGCCACAAGTACAATAGAGAAGAGATAGATCTTACTACCTTTTTCTGTATAATTCATGATATAATAGATTAGGGGGATTAATACAAATTACGAACTACAAGTTACAATCTACCGGCAGCGGCTATGCAACTGTTACAAAGCCGCAATTCCGGTAATTTTGTAATTTGTAATTCGTAATTAATCGATATTAGCAATACATATTTACGATTGCTTCATACAATTCTTGCTTGCCGCTGGTTTGTTTCGGTTCGCCATTAGCTTTTGCATAAGCTACGACATCTTCCAGTGTCAACTTGCCATCTTCAAATTCCTTACCCTTACCGTTGTCAAAAGAAGCATAACGGTCTGCAAGCATTTTCTTGTAAGGAGATTCTTCGAGCAATTTTGCAGCGCTCTCCAAAGCACGTGCCATTGCATCCATACCGGCAATATGAGCGATGAAGATATCTTCAAGATCGGTGGAGTTACGACGGGTCTTGGCATCAAAGTTAGTACCACCGTTGCCCAAACCATCGTTGCGGATAATCTGCATCATAGCTTGTGTCAGTTCGTAGTTGTCGATAGGGAATTGGTCTGTATCCCAGCCGTTCTGGTAGTCACCACGATTAGCGTCAATAGAACCTAACATGCCGTTATCTACTGCAACTGCAAGTTCATGTTCAAAAGTGTGGCCGGCCAATGTAGCATGGTTCACTTCGATGTTCACTTTGAAATCTTTATCCAAACCATGAGCTTTCAGGAATCCGATTACAGTTTCCGTATCTACATCATATTGATGTTTGGACGGTTCCATTGGCTTCGGTTCAATGAGGAATGTACCTTTGAAACCGCGTGCACGAGCATAGTCGCGTGCCAGAGTCAACATTTGTGCAAGATGTTCTTTTTCGCGTTTTTGATCGGTATTCAGCAATGACATGTAACCTTCACGTCCGCCCCAGAATACATAATTCGTACCACCAAGTTCGATTGTGGCATCAATAGCGTTTTTAATTTGAACAGCTGCACGAGCTACAACATCAAAATCCGGATTGGTAGCAGCACCGTTCATGTAGCGTGCGTGACTGAATACGTTAGCAGTACCCCACAGCAGTTTGATACCGGTTTCAGCTTGTTTTTGCTTTGCATAAGCAACAATTGCTTTCAGGTTTGCTTCATATTCTTCAATAGTAGCAGCTTCTTCGCAAAGGTCAACATCGTGGAAGCAGTAATATTCGATACCCATTTTTTGCATGAACTCGAATCCGGCGTCCATCTTATTCTTGGCTGCCTGTACTTTATCAGCATCACCATTCCAGGGGAACTGTTTGGTACCGCCACCGAACTGGTCGCCGCCTTCTGCGCAGAGTGTGTGCCACCATGCCATAGCAAACTTCAACCAGTCTTTCATTTTCTTGCCCATGATGACTTTTTCTGCATCATAGTAGCGGAAAGCCATTGGGTTCTTACTTTCTTTACCTTCGAATTTAATTTTTCCTATTCCGGGAAAATACTCTTTTGTTGCCATAATTCTAATTGATTTAAAGGGTTAATATATCACTATTTAATAATTTATTATTTCATGTTCATGTCCAAACAGTGCTTCCAGCGTGCATACGCATCTGCATAGGCTTGACGGTCGGCTTGTTTCGGTTCTATGATTTCCAATTTTTCCAACGTTGCAAAAGCTTCGTTATTATCCTTATAGATGCCTGCGCCTATACCTGCACCTTTTGCTGCGCCCACCGAACCGTCAGTATCATAAAGCTCGATTACCGCTCCTGTTACACCCGCCAATGTTTCGCGGAACAACGGGCTGAGGAACATATTGGCCTTGCCTGCATGGATTTTTTGCACAGGAATACCCATTTGCTCCATTATATCAATACCATATTTAAAGGAGAACACAATTCCTTCCTGGGCAGCCCGAATTATGTGCTGTTTGCCATGCTGATTGAAGTTTATGCCTTGAATGGAGCAACCTATTTCCTTGTTTTCCAACATACGTTCGGCGCCGTTACCGAAAGGCAGAATACTGAGACCTGCACTTCCGATAGGAGCTTGGGTGGCAAGAACATTCATATCGCTGTAAGAGATACCCTCAGGAGCAACGGTCCGTTTCATCCATGAGTTAAGGATGCCTGTGCCGTTGATGCATAAAAGAACTCCTAAACGAGTTTGTTCTGTTGTATGATTAACGTGCGCAAAGGTGTTGACACGTGACTTCGGATCATAATTCACTTCACCGTTCACGCCATAGACAACTCCCGATGTACCTGCCGTAGATGCTATTTCACCGGGGTTAAACACATTCAGTGACAAGGCATTGTTCGGTTGGTCACCGGCACGATATGTTATAGGCGTACCTTCTTTCAGGCCCAGTTCCTGCGCAGCGGCAGCATTAACGAGTCCTTGCAAGGAGAAGGTTGGTTTGATGTCAGCTATCAGTGAATGGTCAAAGCCATAATACTTCATCAGGAAATCTGCTACTTGGTTGTTCTTGAAATCCCAAAACATGCCTTCCGACAAGCCTGACACAGTGGTGCAAATTGTACCGCTTAGTTTCATTGCGATATAATCGCCCGGTAACATGATTTTGTATATTTTCTCGTAGATAGACGGTTCGTTTTCCTTTATCCACGCGAGCTTAGATGCAGTAAAATTGCCCGGAGAATTCAGCAGATGAGAGAGGCACGTTTCTTCTCCCAGTGTTTCAAATGCTTTTTGTCCATAGGGAACTGCTCTGGAGTCACACCAGATGATTGCCGGACGCAATACATTCCGGTCTTTGTCAACGCATACCAGTCCATGCATTTGGTAAGAGATGCCGATAGCTTTGATATCTGCTGCATCCACGCGCGATTCTGCCAGTACAGCCTGTGTTGCCTGTTTCAAATTTTCCCACCAGTTTTCCGGATTTTGTTCCGCCCAACCCGGTTTTACAGCAATAATCTCCGCTTCTGTTTTCGGAAAGAATGCAGAAGATACACATTTACCGCTTTCTGCGTTTACCAAACTCGCTTTTACGGACGAGCTGCCGATGTCATAACCTAATAAATACATATTGAATTAAAAATTAAAGGTACTACTACTTTATTTACCACCCTATTTTCACACATATTATCTCTTTATCGTCTCACTTTATTATAAATCTTCTTGTCAAAGCGATAATATCGTGCTGCGCGGTGGGCAACGCCTTGCTGTTTCTCTTCCAAAGGCACTACATATTCCATTAGGGCTATTTTTTTGTGGAAGTTACGCACATCAATCTGTTTGTCGTACAACAACTCATACAAAGTACGAAGTTGTGACGCAGTAAATTTGCGTGGAAGCAAATCAAACAATGATGACGGGTTGAACTCTATATATTGACGGATATAAGTTATCGCTTCTTTTATAATAAGGTTATGATCGAAAGCCAACGCTTTTATATTCGGCAGCGCCACCCAATCAGCCATATAGTTGTCCAAATCACGATTCAGTGCTCTATCTATTTTCACCAGTGAAAGATATGCTATTGTCACAATGCGCTCAACTTTGGACTGCATAGCACGTTCCAACCAATGCACATCCTTGGGATCTTTGGTACGGTTTTTGGAGCCGAACGCTTTGAATTGCATCAGATTTACATTTTTGAGTCCGGTCAATTCATTCAACACCCTTTGGGCTGCTTCATCCAAATCCTCATCCATATAAATCAGGCTGCCGGGAAGTTTCATATCATGGAAGACTTCTCCCTCTTCCTCTCCTGCCCGTTTAATCAGCAACACCTTTAGCTGCTCTCCGTCAAAACCTATCACCACACAATCTACGGAAATATGATTGTTTGCCAATGGCGTGTTATGTTCCATGTTTTGCATAATATTTATGTTTAACGGCTGCAAATATAATGAGGTTTTTTGAATATGCAATAGGCGAAAAGAATATTTTTGATATGTTACAAAGCATTATTTTACAGACAAATACATATCATATCTTTTACAATATCACCTTGTTGTGTTATCGTATAAAATACAATATGTAATTTAAGCAGAGTTCCATTGTTGTAATTGTAATAGACACAATAACTATAAACTCCTTAATTTATAAGGATTTTACGATTTGCCCACTACTCTTTCCGAGGGGCTACATATTGTATTATAAACACACGTCAAGAAGCGTCTTGCACAAAAAACATCTGTTTGTGCGATGATTACCGGAAAAAACCTATACCTTTGCACCACTTTTTTAATTAAACACTAAAAATAAGTAAATATGAAAGCATTTGTATTTCCGGGTCAGGGTGCTCAGTTCGTAGGAATGGGAAAAGACCTGTACGAAAATTCGGCTTTAGCCAAAGAACTTTTTGAAAAAGCAAATGATATTCTCGGATATCGTATCACAGATATCATGTTCAACGGTACGGATGAAGATCTGCGCCAGACCAAAGTAACACAGCCTGCCGTATTCCTTCACTCTGTTATCTCTGCACTTTGCATGGGAGATGACTTCAAGCCCGAAATGACTGCGGGTCATTCACTCGGTGAGTTTTCCGCATTGGTGGCAGCCGGGGCATTGAGTTTTGAAGATGGCCTGAAGCTGGTTTATGCTCGTGCAATGGCTATGCAAAAGGCTTGTGAAGCGCAGCCTTCCACTATGGCCGCCATCATTGCTCTGCCGGACGAAAAAGTTGAAGAAATCTGTGCACAGGTAAGTGCAGAAGGCGAGGTTTGTGTTGCTGCCAATTATAACTGTCCGGGACAAATCGTTATCTCCGGTTCTATTGAGGGTATCAACAAAGCCTGCGAACTGATGAAGGCTGCCGGTGCAAAGCGTGCTTTGCCTTTGAAGGTAGGCGGCGCTTTCCATTCTCCACTCATGGATCCTGCCAAAGTAGAGTTGGAAGCTGCTATCAACGCTACCGACGTTCATGCTCCGAAATGTCCGGTTTATCAGAATGTAGATGCTCTGCCCCATACTGATCCGGCCGAAATCAAAAAGAACCTCGTTGCTCAGTTGACAGCTTCCGTACGTTGGACACAAACGGTAAAGAACATGGTTGCCGATGGCGCCACTGACTTTACGGAATGTGGTCCGGGTGCAGTATTGCAAGGTCTTGTTAAGAAGATCGACGGCAGTGTATCTGCTCATGGAATTGCATAATCAATATGGAATTGCATAATCAATAAAGAACAATAAGTTCAAAGGGGGTGGCTTCGATGAAGCAACCCCTTTTTCTTTTTTTAGGGATATACTCATGCTGAAATCGGAGTAATTCAGGAGAATTTGGGATATTCATACCATGACTATGATATGTAAGATTTCCTAATTAGCCGGAATATATAAAATAGACATATTTGCGGGCAAATATTAACTTACTGAATAAAAAACTCCCTCTTTTATTTTTTATATTTTATTTTCTCTTACCTTTGCCACCGTAAAGACAAAGGGGTGCCCCGACGGGCTGAGATTATACCCTCGAACCTGATGCAGTTAGTACTGCCGTAGGAATTGGATATTTTTTTCTTCACAGAACTTACCTTAACGGTGCTTCTTTGTATTTACTTCCATTGTTTTACTTAACAGAAACAGAAAATGAAAGTATTAATCAACAACAAAGAAGTGGAAACCGAAGCCTCTACCCTTTCACAGCTGACCAATGAGCTTTCCTTACCGGCGCAAGGCATTGCCGTTGCCGTCAATAACCGTATGGTTCCACGCATGGAATGGACGAATTACGCACTATCCGAAGGCATATCTATCGTAATAATAAAGGCAGCCTGCGGCGGATAAATTATGAAAACAGTTCAGTTCATTACACATTACACTGAAAAGTACTCCTATCTCGACTCTGCCCGTATGGCATTGAAAGGGGGATGCCGGTGGATACAGCTGCGTATGAAAGATGCCGGCAAAGAGGAAATAGTGTCCGTAGCTATGGAGCTGCGGAATTTATGCAATGATTGCGGCGCCATATTCATCATTGACGACCATGTGGAGCTGGTCAGGGAAATCGGGGCGGATGGCGTGCACCTTGGTAAAAATGACATGTCCGTTGCCGAAGCGCGTCGCATACTTGGAGATGAATATATCATAGGCGGCACTGCCAATACGTACGAAGATGTGAAAAAGCATTGGCTCGACGGAGTGAATTACATCGGTTGCGGACCGTTCAGATACACTACAACCAAACAGAAACTCAGTCCTATATTGGGGTTGGAAGGATATAAGGAGATTATCCGGAAAATGCAGGAAGAAAAGATCTGTCATCTTCCTGTCGTAGCCATTGGCGGGATTACCTTTGCCGATATTCCTGCGATCATGCAGACAGGCGTTACGGGCATTGCTCTTTCAGGGACTGTGTTGCGTGCAGACAATCCGGTAGAGGAAATGCGAAAGATACTTGCCGTAATCAACCAAACAGACAATTATTGAAACAATAAACAAAAAGGTATATGGAAAAATTAGTTATTGCGGGACGTGAATTCAACTCCCGTCTGTTTTTGGGAACAGGAAAGTTTAATTCCAATGAAATAATGGAACAGTCCATTCTGGCATCCGGTACGGAAATGGTAACGGTGGCAATGAAACGCATTGAGCTGGAAAACAAGGAAGATGATATGCTGAAACATATCCGTCATCCCCACATTCAGCTCTTGCCCAACACTTCGGGCGTGCGTAATGCCGAGGAAGCGGTGTTTGCCGCACAAATGGCACGTGAAGCATTCGGAACCAACTGGCTGAAACTGGAAATTCATCCTGATCCGCGCTATCTTCTTCCCGACTCCACCGAGACCCTGAAAGCTACGGAAGAACTGGTGAAACTGGGGTTTGTAGTCCTTCCCTATTGCCAGGCGGACCCCACACTTTGCAAACGGCTGGAAGAAGCCGGCGCTGCTACCGTCATGCCGCTGGGTGCACCTATCGGTACGAATAAAGGATTGCAGACCAGAGACTTTCTGCGGATTATCATCGAACAGGCCACTATCCCCGTGGTGGTAGATGCCGGTATAGGTGCTCCCAGCCACGCTGCCGAAGCAATGGAAATGGGTGCTTCCGCCTGTCTGGTAAATACGGCCATTGCCGTAGCCGGAAACCCCACAGCTATGGCACAAGCCTTCAAACAAGCCGTAGAAGCCGGACGTATGGCCTATGAAGCCGGTTTGGGATTGCAGGCCGACAGCTTTGTAGCCGAAGCCAGTTCTCCCCTCACAGCTTTCCTTAATGAATAAAACAGCAACAATCAGTTATGAAACCAAGAATAAAATTCCCTCGTTCCGAGAAAGTATATCTGCCGGGAACGTTATATCCCGAACTTCGCGTAGCTATGCGCAAAGTGGAACAAGTGCCCAGTACGACCTTTGTCAATGGAGAGAAAGTGATTAGTCCCAATCCGGACATTTACGTCTACGACACCAGCGGTCCTTTCAGCGATCCCGACATTGAGATAGATCTCAAAAAGGGATTACCCCGCCTGCGCGAACCCTGGATACTGCATCGTAATGATGTGGAGCAGTTGCCGGAGATTACTTCCGAGTACGGCCGTATGCGTCGTGACGACAAGTCGCTCGACCACCTGCGGTTTGAACACATCTCATTGCCCTATCGTGCCAAGCAAGGCAAATGCTGCACACAGATGTACTATGCCAAACAAGGCATCATCACTCCCGAAATGGAATATGTGGCTATTCGTGAAAACATGAATTGCGCCGAATTAGGGATAGACACACATATCACCCCTGAATTTGTCCGCCGGGAAATTGCGGATGGACGTGCCTTGCTCCCTGCCAACATCAATCATCCCGAAGCCGAACCGATGATTATAGGCCGTAACTTCCTTGTGAAAATCAACACGAACATTGGCAATTCGGCTACCACTTCGAGCATTGATGAAGAAGTGGAAAAAGCACTTTGGAGTTGTAAATGGGGCGGTGACACCCTAATGGACCTATCGACCGGAGCAAACATCCACGAAACCCGGGAGTGGATCATCCGCAACTGTCCGGTTCCCGTAGGTACGGTTCCCATTTATCAGGCGTTGGAAAAGGTGAACGGCAAAGTAGAGGAACTTACCTGGGAACTCTATCGGGACACGCTGATTGAACAATGCGAGCAAGGTGTGGATTATTTCACCATACACGCAGGTATCCGCCGCCACAACGTACATTTGGCGGACAAACGCCTGTGCGGCATCGTGAGCCGCGGCGGAAGCATTATGAGCAAATGGTGTCTGGTGCACGACCGCGAAAGTTTCCTGTACGAGCATTTTGATGATATCTGCGATATATTGGCGCAATACGATGTGGCGGTATCCTTAGGTGACGGTTTACGTCCCGGCTCCACATACGATGCCAATGATGAAGCGCAGTTTGCAGAACTCGACACCATGGGCGAACTGGTGCTTCGTGCCTGGGCAAAGAATGTGCAGGCTTTCATCGAAGGTCCCGGACACGTGCCCATGCACAAGATTAAGGAAAATATGGAACGCCAGATAGAAAAGTGCCACAACGCTCCTTTCTATACGCTGGGGCCGTTGGTTACGGACATCGCTCCGGGCTACGACCATATCACCTCTGCTATCGGTGCGGCGCAAATCGGTTGGCTGGGTACGGCCATGCTGTGCTACGTCACCCCCAAAGAGCACCTTGCATTGCCCGACAAGGAAGATGTACGCGTAGGAGTTATCACCTATAAGATAGCCGCCCACGCCGCCGACCTTGCCAAAGGACATCCCGGTGCGCAAGTACGCGACAACGCGTTGAGCAAGGCGCGTTATGAGTTCCGTTGGAAAGACCAGTTCGACCTCTCGCTCGACCCGGAACGCGCACAGACTTATTTCCGGGCAGGACGCCATATAGACGGAGAATACTGCACGATGTGCGGTCCTAACTTCTGTGCAATGCGGTTGTCAAGAGAATTGGGAAAGGAAAAAGAATAACTATCGGATTAACTTTATCATAGAATAAAATGTTTTCAGACGAATTAGAAAAAATATCCTGGGAAGAAACGACCGTCCGCATCAATTCAAAGACAGATGCGGATGTGCGCCGCGCACTTTCCAAGGAGCATTGCGACGTAGAGGATTTTATGGCGCTCATTTCACCGGCCGCCGTTCCCTACTTGGAAACAATGGCGCGTTTGAGCAAGAAATATACGGAAGAGCGGCAAAACGATTTCCATGTTTGTGCCATTATATATTACGAATTCCTGCACCAACTCCTGTGTGTACTGTGGTTTTCACATCAGCAATCCCATGCCCCGTACCATACTGACGGAGGAGGAAATTGTCAATGAGTACAAGGCTATCAAGAAGCTCGCGCCTTTTGAGAACCTGTTGCTGGTTACAGGTGAAAATCCCGCCAAGGCAGGCGTTCCGTACATTGCCCGCGCACTCGACTTGGCAAAGCCTTATTTCAGCAACCTGAAGATTGAAGTAATGCCCTTGAAAGCCGAAGAATATGCTGAACTGAAGACGCATGGCATGAACGGCGTCATCTGTTTTCAGGAGACCTACCACAAGGCGAACTATAACATATACCACCCGCGTGGCATGAAGTCCAAATTCGAATGGCGCGTAAACGGCTTTGACCGTATGGGGCAGGCAGGCGTACATTCCATCGGTATGGGAGTGCTCATCGGTTTGGAGAAAGAGTGGCGGACGGACATTTGCATGATGGCATACCATCTGCGCTACCTTCAGAAGCATTATTGGAAAACGAAGTATAGCGTCAATTTCCCGCGTATGCGCCCTTCGGAGAACGGCGGGTTTCAACCCAATGTGATTATGAGCGACCGCGAGCTGGCTCAGGTTACCTTTGCCATGCGAATATTCGACCATGATGTAGACATATCCTACTCCACTCGCGAACCGGCTTTCATACGCGACCACATGGCAACTTTAGGAGTTACCACCATGAGTGCGGAGAGCAAAACAGAACCGGGCGGATATTATAGCTATCCGCAAACTCTGGAGCAGTTCCACGTCAGCGACGAGCGCAAAGCCGTAGAAGTGGACAGGGCTTTGAAAAGTTTGGGACGGGAACCCGTATGGAAAGATTGGGATGCCAGCTTTGACCTGAAACGTGTCTGACACTCTTTACATATATAATTATGACCCGATACAGCAGACAAACCGCCCTTCCCGAAATAGGAGAAGACGGACAAGAGAAACTGCATAAGGCAAAAGTGTTGATAGTAGGTGTAGGAGGGCTTGGCTCCCCTATCGCCCTCTATCTTGCGGGTGCAGGAGTAGGCACAATAGGCTTGGTGGATGACGATACGGTGAGTATCAGCAATCTGCAACGCCAGATATTGTACGCGGAGAACGAAACCGGCCTGTCCAAAGTGCACTGTGCCGCCAAGAGGTTGCAGGCTCTGAACAGTGAGGTGAACATCCTTGCCCACCCCTTTCGTCTCAGTTCGGAGAATGCCCGCCGGCTGATTGCAGAATATGATATTATCGTTGACGGATGCGATAATTTCTCCACCCGCTATCTGATTAGCGACAGTTGCAGTGCACTGAACAAACCTTATGTTTACGGTGCTATTCAAGGATTTGAGGGGCAAGTTTCCGTATTCTGCCATGGCGGGCAACCTAAGACATACAGAGACCTGTATCCCGACGAAGACGCAACATTACAAATGCCTGCTCCCGATAAATCTGTGATAGGCGTTACTCCAGCCATTGTGGGCAGTGTAGAAGCGAGTGAGGTTCTGAAACTTATTTGCGGTTACGGCGATGTACTGGCCGGAAAATTATGGACTGTCGATCTTAGGAGCATGCAGTCGTTCATTCTTTTAATATAAATGGCAGAAAAAATATACCCGAATTGTATGAAACTGATAGTGATTACCCAACCTGAATTCTTTGAAGATGAAGCCGCTGCGATCACTTCCCTGTTCGATGCCGGACTTGAGATCCTTCATCTTCGCAAACCCGGTGCGTCTTACGAAGATATGGACAAGCTCTTGCGCCGCCTTCCGGCGGAATACATGGAGCGCATCGTTACCCACGACCATTTCGGGCTTGCATCCGAACGGAACTTGAAAGGTGTTCATCTGAACAGACGCAACCCGGCAGCACCTGCTGGCTTTACAGGGCATGTCAGCCGTTCCTGCCATTCGCTGGAGAAAGTGGCGGAATATAAAGCGGCATGCAACTATGTTTTCCTCAGTCCCATATACAACAGCATTTCAAAAGAGGGATATGCTGCTGCCTACGCTTTTGATGATTTGCAGAAGGCACATCAGGCGGGCATCATCGACTCCGGCGTAATGGCGTTGGGGGGTGTCACTGCTGAGCACTTACCCGAAATCAATTCATTAGGTTTCGGCGGTGTGGGACTGTTAGGCGATATATGGCAGCGGACGGGAACGGATTTCATCAATCATTTCAGGGAGCTGCTCCGTTCGGCTTCTCTCTTTTAATCATCAATCATTTTATCATCATGTTGTCCACTCCAGTCATTCTCACCGTTGCCGGTTCCGATTGTTCCGGCGGCGCAGGCATACAGGCGGATATTAAGACGATTTCCGCATTGAAGGGGTATGCCGCCTCCGTCATTACCGCCGTTACCGCACAGAATACGGTAGGGGTTCAAGCCGTCTACCCCATTCCGCCGGATATTGTCCGCATGCAGACAGAATCTGTCATGGACGATTTGCAGCCTGCTGCCGTCAAAATAGGAATGGTGCACAATGCCGCTATCGTACGCGCCATTGCGGAATGTCTGCAAAGGTTCCGCCCCCGCTTTGTTGTCTGCGATCCGGTCATGGTGTCTACCAGCGGACGGCAACTGATGACGGAAGATACCATTCACACAATTCAGGAAGAGCTTTTCCCTCTCTGCTCCCTGATAACTCCCAATTTGAGTGAAGCATCATTGCTGCTTGCACGCACTGTCACAGATGTGGAGGATATGAAACAAGCGGCTCGCGAACTGGCAGACCGCTATCATTGTGCCGTATTGGTAAAAGGCGGCCACTTGTCCGGAACCACAATGTGCGATGTGTTGTATGGCGACAACGGATTCAGCCTGTTCGAACAACAAAAGATAGAGAGTTGCAATCTTCATGGTACGGGCTGCACGCTCTCTTCCGCCATTGCCACCCTCGCTGCCTGCAACAACGGGCTTGAGGATGCCGTCCGTCAGGCAAAAGCCTATATAAGCAAAGCTATTCTTCATGGCAAAGACCTGCACATAGGGCATGGAAACGGGCCTTTATGCCATTTCTTCCCGGAGGAAGAATGATTGCTCATCTTTTTCCGGAAAACTTCATAATTAAAGCCCGAAATACTTGACAAGGGGTATCCTCATTTCGTATATTTGCACATCGAACAACTAATAACATTAACCTAAAACTTAGTAAATGGCAAAATCAATTTCTTCCTTTTCGGAGTTGGCACAAATGTATTTTCCCGGTTGCACTACTCCTAAAAATGCGGTGAGATGTCTGCAACGCAGCATTAAGAGATGTACAAAATTGGCAACATTATTGGCGGAAACGGGCTATCTTCCCTATAATCACCGCTGGATTTCGCCCAAGCAACAAGCGCTGATATTTGAAAATTTAGGCGATCCATACCCTGATTAAGTTTATAAAACGACATGAAAAAACGGCATTTCACATTGTGATTTGCCGTTTTTTTGTATCCATATTTCAATAAATTCATTCATAGACATCAAAACGCCTATTAATAAATTCCGGAAGAATTTTACTATAATTTTTCAAGAATTACAGTAAAATTCCAAATACATTCATTTATAGGAAGATTTTAAATGTATCATCATTTTACTTTTTCTCATGTAAGCAAATAATGAAAGGCATTTAGGTGGTGGAAAGCTGTTTCTTTTTCTGATTTATACTTTCTTTCATCAAGAAAGGCGGTGTTGTTTATGTATATAAATAGTTACGTTTGCGGCGTTTCCCCGACCCGGTTTCCGTATGCATGCAATCATAATATTTTCGAATCCACTAATAATTAGCAGCTTACAACTTTTTTCAAAAAAACACGTTCCAAAGGGCCCAAAAGGGGACTGAACGCCCGGCAGCCTGTTGTACCTTTGCATAGTCATTAAAACAAATGGCAATAGTAAACCTTTTTATTTTTTAACCTATTAAACTTTAACGATTATGGCTTTAGAGTATGTAGTAACCAAAAGAGTGTTTGGTTTTGACCAGTCGAAAACAGAAAAGTATGTAGCGCGTTCCGTCGGTTCCGGCCAAGTGCGTTTCGACAAAATGTGTGCAAAGGTCAGTCGCCTGTGCGGTGTTCATCGCAAAGTGGTAGACTTGGTGGTAAGCGGTTTGGTGGACATGATGGCAGAGGACATTGACGACGGCAAAACGGTGCAAATGGGAGAATTCGGACTGTTCCGGCCTACCATTAAAACAAAAAGCGCCAACACAGCCGAAGAGGTCAATGCAAGCAATATCCTTTCCAAGCGCATCGTGTTTACGCCGGGAAAGATTTTCCACCGTACGCTGGAGGAAATGAGCGTCACCCGTTCAGTGCCTGTGGACACTGACTATACAGACGGAAGCGGCAATAGCGGAAACACCGGTGGCACTGACGGGCCTAATGAAGGCGGCGAAGAAGAGAATCCGTTGGGATAACCGTTATTGAGAGAATACATTATTTCTTCTACCCTAAAGATGAAAAGCAGCGGGACGTGTCCCGCTGCTTTTTTTTATATAATATACCTGCCATTATTAAATTTTATCTATTATTTTTGCAAAAATATTCACAATAAACCAGGCATATATCATGGAAAAAGCAAAAGTATATTTTTCGGACTTACGCACCTCTCCCACTTCCAATCTTTTAGACAAAATGGAACGTCTGCTCAAGCGTGCCGGTATCGGACAGCTTCCTTTACAAGACAGCTTTACCGCCATCAAGATACATTTCGGCGAACCGGGCAATCTGGCATACATCCGCCCCAACTATGCAGCGCGTATGGCAAATTTACTCCGCAGTTTCGGAGCCAAACCTTTCCTGACAGACTGCAACACCCTATATTCCGGCCGCCGTTCCAATGCTGTGGACCATCTGCAAAGCGCAATGGAGAACGGGTTCAATCCCATATCCGCCCAATGCCAGGTGATTATTGCAGACGGAGTCAAAGATACGGATTACAGGGAAATACCGATAGACGGAGAATATTGCCCGACTCCCAAGATCGGCACCGCTATCGCCGATGCGGACATCATAATCAGCATGAACCACTTTAAAGGGCATGAACAAGCCGGATTTGGCGGCGCTCTGAAAAATCTCGGAATGGGATGTGCCAGCGTAGGCGGCAAACTGGAACTGCATGCATCTTCCCAACCTAAAATAGACACCGGAAATTGCATAGGGTGTAACATCTGCGTAAAACATTGCGCTCACGATGCCATACATTTGAACGCAGAACGCAAAGCGGAAATAGATTATGCCAAATGCGTGGGATGCGGACAGTGCGTAGCTCTGTGCCAGCATGATGCCGCCGTTGTGAGCGACTGGGACACATCCGAACGGCTGAATTACAAAATAGCAGAATATTCCGCCGCCGTACTGAAAGACAAACCGCATTTCCACATCAGTTTCATCATGAACGTATCACCCGAATGCGACTGCTGGAACCATAATGACGCAGCCATCATTCCCGACCTCGGCATGCTGGCGTCGGCAGACCCCGTAGCGTTGGATAAGGCATGTGCGGACTTGGTCATTCAGTCGCCCATTTTGCATGGAAATAATGTGCTTGCCAAAGGACACGAGCATGAAGACCTGTGCGGTTGCGACAAATTCCACATGGTGCATCCCGATACGGACTGGCTTGCCGGCCTGCGCCATGCCGAAAAAATCGGTTTGGGAACAATGGATTACGAGTTAATAAAAATCTAAAGCTGCATTTACACTTATGGCAAAAACAATGGAGGAAGTGCTGGAGCGTTTCCGCACTATTGAATTCCACGAGGATTTTGATATGATTGTGGCTATTGCCAACGGCGGAATTGTTCCGGCGGGTATCATCAACCAGCGCCTGCAGAAAGAAGTACATCTCTTGCGCATCAATTTGAGAGACGAATACCAGCATCCAAAGTATGACGTTCCGCAATTACTGGCGCCTGTGGATTTCGACTTCAAGGGCAAGAATATCTTGCTGGTGGACGACCGTATAAAAACCGGTTCCACCATCAGGCTGGCACGCGAACTGCTGAAAGATGCATGCAGCATCAAAACCTTTGCAGTGAACGGTACGGCCGACTACGCATTATTTGATGAGACATGTTTCAAATTTCCATGGATATTATGAATAAATGAACATTTTCCTGCTGTTTTCCTTTCTTGCTTCGATAAAATAACTAATTTCGTACCGGACTAAAAATAGCAGAGACTAACAATATGGAAGTAGTAACGAACAACTGGTTCTCAAATAAATATTCTATCGGTTATGCCTTGAGTGGCGGCTTCATTAAGGGATTCGCCCATTTAGGAGCCATGCAGGCACTGCTGGAGCATGACATTAAGCCCAATATAATTTCAGGTGTCAGTGCCGGTGCGTTGGCAGGCGTTTTTTATGCGGACGGCAATGAACCGCATAAAGTCCTGGATTATTTTGCCGGGCATAAATTTCAGGACTTGACCAAATTGGTAATACCCAAAGTGGGCTTGTTCGAGCTTGGCGACTTTAAAGATTTCCTGAGAAGTAACCTGAAAGCGAAAAAACTGGAAGAATTGCAATTGCCACTCATCATCACCGCTACCGACTTGGATCATGGACGTTTGGCACATTTCCATAAAGGAGACATCGCAGAGCGTGTAGCTGCATCCTGCTGCATGCCGGTATTGTTTGCACCCGTAAAAATAGAAGAAACCTATTACGTGGATGGAGGACTTTTGATGAACCTGCCGGTAACCACCATCCGACGGGTGTGTGAAAAGGTGGTGGCAATCAATGTCAGCCCTTTGATGGCGCCTAAGTACAAAATGAACATCGTGAGCGTAGCCTTGCGCTCGTACAACTTCATGTTCCGTTCCAACTCGTTCCCGGAGCGTGAGAAAGCGGACTTACTGATAGAGCCTTACAACCTGGACGGTTACAGCAACCGGGAGCTGGAAAAAGCGGAAGAGATATTTATGCAAGGATACAACGCTACCAATGACATACTGGAACGTCTGCAAATAGAAAAAGGCACTATCTGGAAAGAGTAAAATAACCATTCTCTAAATAAAAAGAAATGAGCGACGAAAATAAACTGATTATTTATCAAGTGTTCACCCGGCTGTTCGGGAACAACAATAACCACTGTATCAATAACGGTAGTATTACCGAAAACGGATGCGGCAAAATGGCTGACTTCACAGCCAAGGCATTAGGAGAAATAAAGAAGCTGGGGGTTACCCATATATGGTATACCGGTATTATAGAACATGCAACGCAAACGGATTATCGTCGCTACAATATCCAGCCCGATCATCCGGCTATCGTAAAAGGTAAAGCCGGTTCGCCATATGCCATAAAAGATTATTATGATGTGGATCCGGATCTGGCAAAGGACGTTCCGGAGCGTATGAGGGAATTTGAAAACCTGGTGCAGCGCACACACCGTAGCGGCCTGAAGGTCATTATTGATTTTGTACCTAACCATGTAGCACGCCAGTACCATTCGGACATGCAGCCGGACGGCACTTCTCAGTTGGGCGTGAACGATGATGCGAACTATGCGTTCAGCCCTTACAATAATTTCTATTACATCCCGCAATCGGAGCTGCATGGACAGTTTGACATGCAAGGTACAGCCGGTGAACCGTATAAAGAGTTTCCGGCCAAGGCCACCGGCAACAATCGTTTTGACGCCTATCCCAACATCAATGACTGGTACGAAACGGTCAAACTGAATTATGGAGTGGATTATCAGAATGGCGGCACCTGTCACTTCAATCCTATTCCCGACACATGGACCAAAATGCTGGATATTCTGATGTTTTGGGCCGGGAAACATATTGACGGCTTTCGTTGCGACATGGCGGAAATGGTTCCTGTCGAGTTTTGGGAATGGGCTATCCCTCAAGTAAAGACCAAGCATCCCGACCTTCTCTTCATAGCTGAGGTGTATAATCCGAAAGAGTACGGTAACTATCTGTTCCGAGGAAAGTTTGATTACCTCTATGACAAAGTGGGACTGTATGACACGCTCCGCGCAATAGTGTGCGACGACGAATCCGCAACAGCCATTACGAGGGCTTGGCAGAGTTTGGGCGGAATAGAGAAACGGATGCTGAATTTCTTGGAAAACCATGACGAACAGCGCATCGCTTCCGACTTCTTTGCAAGTAACCCGCGTAAAGCCATACCCGCCCTCATCGTATCGGCCTGTATGAACGTAAACCCTATGATGATTTACTTCGGACAGGAATTTGGCGAGCTGGGCATGGACAGCGAAGGCTTCAGCGGAAGGGACGGGCGCACTACGATCTTTGACTATTGGAGCGTCGACACTATTCGCCGCTGGCGCAATGGCGGAAAATTTGACGGGAAAATGATGACGGACAATCAGAAACACCTGTATGCCATCTATCAACGCATACTGACATTATGCAACGAGGAAAAAGCAATCTCACAAGGTGACTTTTTCGATTTGATGTATGCCAATGTCAACGGCTGGCGTTTCAACGAACATAAGCAATATACTTTCTTGCGCAAGTCCGGTAGGGAATTATTGCTGTTTGTCGTAAACTTCGATCATATATCGGCAGACCTTGCAATCAATATCCCTTCCCATGCCTTTGATTTCCTGCAAATACCACAAATGGACCGGTACCATGCCGTCGATTTATTGAGTGGCAAAGAAGAGACAATCAGCCTATTGCCATACAAGGCAACGGAAGTATCTGTGGAAGGATACGGCGGTAAAATTCTTAAAATAAAATTATAAATTATGGAAATGATGCAGAGTGACCGTTTCACTCTGCATCATCCCTACCTTCCATTTTATCCTTCAACCTGTACATACGCGTAATGGCCGGATTATAGAACTCATCCGGATAATGGGCGGTAATGTCACTCAGGTTAGCTTGTACATACCTTTTTACATCAAATATCGTTTCAGCATCGTTCAATTGTATCTGTTCGGGAAATGATGCCGCTTTGGACCACTCTATCAAGGCATTGACACTTTCTTCATCGTATTTATACTCTCTCATAATTCATATATTTTCTTGCAAAGATATAACAATTGCTAAAGTTATCCTTACCCTTATGAACAAATTCTGAAAGGGTGACGTTATATAGATGTGTTTTTCATAGTATTAGATATAAGATTAATTAAAGGAGACGTACCCGCTTGTGATAAGTAAGTACATCAAAGAACAGAAGCGTCTGTTTTGATTGATAAATGTGTAAGAAGCATCGGTTTACCCCAAGCCGGTGCTTTTTTTATGTCTGTTTGTAGCATGTTATAAATATTATCCGTAAATTTGGCAGAAATAAGGATTTATATTGATATGAACATTCCTGTTATATTTCAATTTCTGAAAGAACTGTCCGCCAACAATAATCGCGAATGGTTCAATGCTCACCGGGAACAATACGAAAATGCCCGAAATGAGTTCGAGAACTTGCTGACAGTGATTATCTCCCGCATCTCATTGTTTGACGAAAGCATCCGCGGCATCGAAGCCAAAGACTGTACATACCGCATCTATCGGGATACACGCTTCTCGGAAGACAAAACACCCTATAAGAACCATTTTGGCGGCTATATCAACGCCAAAGGAAAGAAATCCGACCATTGCGGATACTATATCCATTTACAACCGGGAAACTGCCTGTTGGCAGGCGGCAGCTATTGCCCGCCCCCTCCCCTGCTGAAAGCATTGAGACAGGCGGTGTATGACAATATAGATGAATTCCGGGGAATTGTCGAAGATCCTGTATTCAAACAATACTTTCCCGTTGTCGGAGAAAATTTCCTGAAAACAGCCCCGAAAGGCTTTCCTAAGGACTATCCGTACCTGAAGTACTTGCAGTGCAAGGAGTATACCGTCGCCTGCAGCCAACCGGACAGTTTCTTTCTGGCTCCGGACTTTCTGGATCGTACAGATGATATTTTCAAACAGATGAAACGTTTTTCAGACTTTGTGAATTACACAATAGACGACTTTGAATAATTACCTATTTATAACTAACTTAAAACATTTGAATTATGGTAGTAGACAAACTTGAAAACATAGAGAAATATGCTTCGCTGAATCCTTTATTCGCACAAGCCATTGAATTTTTGAAATCACACGATTTGAACGCTTTGGAAGTGGGAAAAACAGAGCTTAAAGGTAAAGAATTGCTCGTAAATGTGGCGCAAACCAAACCGAAAACAAAGGAAGATGCCAAACTGGAAACACACAGGGATTTTATTGACATCCAGATTCCTCTGTCTGGTACTGAAATAATGGGCTACACCGCAGCAAAAGATTGCGTTCCGGCAGATGCTCCCTACAATGCAGAGAAAGATATTACTTTCTTTTCCGGTCTGGCAGAGAGCTATATCGAAGTTAAACCGGGCATGTTTGCCATTTTCTTTCCACAAGACGGACACGCTCCCGGCATCACTCCGGATGGTGTGAAAAAAGTAATTGTGAAAGTTAAAGCATAATATCAAATACCTCAAATTAATCCTTTATGGAAACATTGAATTTGATTAAGAACGATCCTTGGCTGGAGCCTTACGCAGATGCCATAAACGGACGTCATAAACATGCTGCTGAAAAAGAAGCGGAATTAACCAACAAAGGAAAACAAACCTTATCGGATTTTGCGTCCGGCTATCTTTATTTTGGCCTGCATCGCACTGATGAAGGCTGGGTTTTCCGCGAATGGGCTCCCAATGCCACTCAGATTTTCTTGGTTGGAACGTTTAATGACTGGAAAGAGGAGAAAAAATACAGCCTGAAACGTAAAGCAAACGGAAACTGGGAAATAAAACTACCGGCCGGCGCCATGAAGCATGGTGACTTATACAAACTAATGGTGCATTGGGACGGTGGCTGCGGCGAACGTATTCCGGCATGGGCAAATCGGGTTGTTCAAGATGAACAAACCAAAATCTTCAGTGCACAGGTATGGTCGCCGGAGAAACCGTATAAGATGAAAAAGAAAACTTTCAAGCCCGCCACTAATCCGTTGTTGATTTATGAATGTCATATCGGTATGGCGCAACAAGAGGAAAAAGTCGGCAGTTACAGAGAGTTTCAGGAAAAGATTCTTCCACGCATCGTAAAGGATGGATATAACTGTATCCAGATTATGGCTATTCAGGAGCATCCATATTACGGCAGTTTCGGGTATCACGTATCAAGTTTCTTTGCTGCTTCTTCCCGCTTCGGTACTCCGGACGAACTGAAAGAACTCATTGACACAGCCCATAGCATGGGCATCGCTGTTATCATGGACATCGTTCACTCCCATGCAGTGAAGAATGAAGTCGAAGGGCTGGGTAACTTTGCCGGTGATCCGAACCAGTATTTCTATCCGGGTGCCCGTCGTGAACATCCGGCATGGGATTCGCTTTGCTTTGACTATGGAAAAAATGAAGTTATTCATTTTTTGCTGTCCAACTGTAAATATTGGATGGAAGAGTATCACTTTGACGGTTTTCGCTTCGATGGCGTGACTTCAATGCTGTATTATAGCCATGGCTTAGGCGAAGCATTCTGCAACTATGGAGACTATTTCAATGGCCATCAGGACGACAATGCCATTTGCTATCTGACACTTGCCAACCGCCTGATTCATCAAGTTAATCCTAAAGCAATTACCATTGCCGAAGAGGTATCGGGAATGCCGGGACTGGCTGCAAAATTCGAGGATGGCGGCTATGGCTTTGATTATCGCATGGCGATGAATATTCCCGACTATTGGATCAAAACTATCAAGGAAAAAATAGATGAAGACTGGAAGCCCTCCAGCATGTTTTGGGAAGTGACCAACCGTCGTCAGGATGAGAAAACAATATCTTATGCGGAAAGTCATGATCAGGCATTAGTTGGTGACAAAACAATTGTTTTCCGTCTGATAGATGCCGATATGTACTGGCACATGCAGAAGGGTGATGAAAACTATACTGTAAATCGTGGTATCGCCTTACACAAGATGATACGTCTGTTGACGGCAACGACTATCAATGGCGGTTATCTTAACTTCATGGGTAATGAGTTCGGTCATCCCGAATGGATAGACTTCCCTCGTGAAGGTAATGGCTGGTCGTGCAAATATGCCCGCCGTCAATGGGATTTGGTAGATAATAAAAATCTGGCATATCATTATCTGGGTGATTTTGATTGCGCCATGTTGGAAGTTATCAAAAGTATGAAGAATTTCCAAGCTACGCCGGTTCAGGAAATATGGCATAATGACGGAGATCAGGTATTGGCGTATATGCGTAAGGATTTAGTATTTGTATTTAACTTTAATCCCAAGCAGTCTTTCACCGATTATGGATTCTTGGTTCCTGCCGGTTCTTATGAGGTTATATTGAATACCGATAATCCGGATTATGGTGGCTATGGACTGACTGATGACACAGTGAAGCATTTCACCCTTTCAGATCCTTTGTACAAGAAAGATAAGAAAGAATGGCTGAAACTCTATATTCCGGCGCGAACAGCAATGGTTTTAAAGAGAAGTAAATAATTGAAGAACAAAAACAGAGTATGATAAAAAGAGAGACAGACCTTGATTGGACTGTCTCTCTTTCATGTTTTATGTATGTGAGTTTTATAACTGAGTATTTATAAAGTTCAGCATTGTATTGGCATTGTCTATCATTTTCTTTTGAGCCGGTTTGCTCGGAGACAACAATGGAATAAGTTTTTCCAGATACTCCTTGGACTCTTTGAATTGTCCTTTTGCCTTTTCAGCATCTGTATTCAATGTAGCGGCGCCTTGACTGTAAAGCAATACTCCTAAGCTATTGAGGGCGTTTACATTATCCGGCTGAATTGCAAGAGCTTGTTTGAAAGCACCTTCTGCATCATCAACCTTTTTAGCTTTTTGTGCAACAATACCTTGATTCACGTAATAAGTAGCATACATTCTTGTTAAGGTCTTATTTCCCGGGACTGCTTCCAGGCCTTCTTTCAGAGTAGCAACATATTCATCATTTTTCTTCAAGTCCTTCAATGCACCGGCTTTACCAATATAGGCATTGGCTAAGTTATACTTTTTCTGTACAGCTATATCAAAGTATTTCAAAGCATCGGCAGGCTTCTTAATTTTATCGGCGCAAACACCGCAGTTAAAAGCAATTACAGAGTCTTGGTTATTTGTCTGTGTCAAATAAGTGCTGAATTTTGTGAATGCCAGTTGATAATTCTTAGATTCAAGTGCGGCTTTACCTTCATTGACCAATTGTGCAGGGTCGGTATTCTGCGCAAAGAGATTAGTAGCTGCACAACAAAGTGCAAGAGATAAGATTAATTTTTTCATATGCTTTTATGATTTTAAATATTGATATTTCAAAGTTAACAGCCTACAACGTAGAAGCAAAACCTTTTTACCTTTTTTGGTTTTTTTTACGGTAGTAGTAACAAGTGTTATTTTACGTAAACAAAGAAACTGACAGAGTATGGAATTTCTTATTTTTATAGTGCCATAATCCCATATCGGAATTTGCTCCGTTCACTCCCAATAAAATAATTCCTGTAACCAATACAAGCAAGAATAAAATCGACAGCATTACCGTAATTTTACTTTTTTTACCGATTCCTTTTCTTATCACTCTTTTATACCATCCCGAATGTGTTGTTATAGAGAATATTGCAACTATACAAAATAAAAAATAGGCCAAAACATGACCAACAGCCCAGTTATGCCATAACTCATGGCATCTTCTTTTTGGTTATTCATCATGTTTTAAGTACTTTTGCATATCTCTATATGCTAATGGTATTTTGATATATAAATAGTGACATAACAAAATTATGAAAAGACAGTTTGTTTTTTTTGCCATGATGATTTTTGCTGTCATGGTTTTTGCACAGGGAGTTTATACCAAGCCTTGTACTGATAAAGCTTTGGAGAAGAAAGCTGTGAAATGGGTTAACAGCGGAAAATGGCGCAATGGTTTCAAAATGGCTACACCGCATGAAAGTGTGAATGTCGTGGAATTCTATACTCAATATAAAAAGAATCCTGAACAGTGGAAGGCAATGTTTAAGTGGCTTTCGACTCGTGATTTGCTTACAATAAAGAAAGGGAAATATACTATTGAGGGTACAAAACTTATTGCCAGCGTAGAGGACAGCGAGAACGGTGATTTATCGAAGCGTAAAAGCGAGAGCCATTATAAGCATATTGATTTCCAATTTGTAGTAAAAGGTACTGAACGTTTCGGTATCATAGACCATGAGACAAGTAAGCCTAATTCTCAATATCGTCCTGATGTAATCCATTATGAATACGATAACAATAAAACTCTTTTCTATGATTCGACACCTGACAAGTTTTTTATTTTCTTTCCGGATGATTGGCATATCGCCAAAATCAATACAGATCTTACAGACCAAAAAATAAGGGTTATTGTGGTGAAGTTAGATTATATAAAATAAGTGATTCCTATAACCCATCCGGGATGCAAGCTCAAAGGCGAATTGGGCAAAGGTTTTGCGGGCAGAATAGTAAACTACCTTTTGATTGATATTGAACGATTCGGCAAGTACATTCAAACTGCGTGTCAGATATCTGTAAAAGTTTGAATAGGTGAATTTATATCCGAATTTGAGTTTTCCAGTATTACTATCCACTCTTTAACAATTGGCTTTGCAACTTCTGGTATGGTTATCACGATTCGCTGTTCTCCCTGTTTTAGGTTGCGTGCTTTTTTTCTGACGTATTCAACCTTATCCGCTCTTCTGAAATCCACCTCAAGCAAGTCTGCCAAGTTTATCCCACCGAGATAGAATGAAAGCATGAATAAATCTCGTGCTACACGTAGCTTCTTCTCGTTGAGATTGCTGTTTTTTATCTTTATTAGATTCTCCACCGTTATATCCACTTCACGTACAGGAGAAGCCTTTATTGAATAATAGGCGAATGGTAGTACATCATACTTCACAAGTTGTTTTTTGATGCCACGATTGATTATTGTCCTTGTACGAGACATCATCATGCTGATAGTAGTTTCACCTATACCTTTCTTATTACGAAGAAATCGATCATAGTTACTGATTATTTCCGGTGTTATTTCTGAAAGAAGAAACTCGCCTTTGGTAAATTCAGTAAAGTATCTGCAATTACGTTCAAGTAGCTTGGCATAGTTTTCCCGTCCGTCTTCAATGAGTTCTGTAATATACGAGTTGGCTACTGCTTGGAATGTGGATGCTGTTTGACCTGCCGGAGCACTGTTTATCAGTATTTCCCGCAACTGCTTGCAGTCATAACATTTGGATGCACTTTATGCTATCGAGTTTTTCCTGATACTCGTTTAGGATATTGCGCAACTTGGTGTTTATCATTGCTGCATCTGGACGCTTGACGACTTGACCGTTTTTGAATTGAGAGAGGTTGTCGATTTTGAATCGAGTGACAATGTAGCGGGTTACACACTTATGTCCAAGAGCTATCCTTATTTTATGAGTACCGTCTTTCGCTACTTTATCTGGAGTTATTGCTAATTTGAGAGTTGCCATAATGAATTAAAATAAAAGGTTCGTTTTGGGTTCGTTTTTTCGCTCAAAAGTGAGCGTTTCTTCCTTTTTTTTAATTCCTGCAGTATGATATTTAAGAGAAAAACGCTGATTGTCTTATTGATAATCAGCGTTTTATAAAAGTGATTCCGTTGCGATTCGAACGCAAGACCCACGCCTTAGAAGGGCGTTGCTCTATCCAGCTGAGCTACGGAACCATCCTTAATTGCGGTGCAAAGGTACGTTTTTTTATGAAAACTACAAATTTTACATCCAAAATATTTATTGTTTATACTAAAATGATAATCTCAAATCGAAAATATAAGGAGTTGTTCTCGTGAGATACAATGCATTATGGCATATGAAGTTTTTCTTAAAAGGAGTGATAAATACAGCTATTAATATGACACAAAAATTCCAGAAGAATCAGCATAATCAAAAGTTTGATCAGTTACTCCCCCACAAATTGGCAATTTCTACAGAAATAATTCTCGAAAGAATCAATTACAGTTTACTACAATTGATAATAAGCCTCGTTAGCCATGACGATTGCATCTTCCAAAGTACCACCACTTTGTTCTACAAATGCAATGACAGCCTCTATAAATTCGTTGAAAGAAGCAATATCTTCGCCAGCTGTTTTTTCATTATACTCTTCTTCTGTAAAATCCAAGCTTTCTATTAATTTTGTCTTCATCTTTATTTCAATAATTATTATAGTATTATTATATTCAATACCTTTTTTGCAAAAATAATATATCGCCATGACTTCTTAGCTATTATTTGCAAATAATATTTACCATTGTAATATATTATGGATGTTTATTACAAACATGCAATTTTCTTTGGTAGCTATAATATAATTGAGTTATGCAACCACATCATTCATTCACAATGCAGCCAACAAATGTATATGTTTTTCCAAATAGGATTTTTCTATTTATATTGATGATATTCAGCCCATTCAGGTTTCATAATGACAGGACAAACAGACAGAATGTTTCTATATAAAAACTAGGCTTCATGACGAAGATATATAGGAAATGATGAAATAAAGATTTATAAAAGGTTACGATATATTTCCAAGACATTACAACCCTAACGGTAGCTTGCAAACATACCAAAGCACAAATAAAGCAGTCCAGGCAACAAGGATAACCAATGAATACCTCCACGTGTATTTAAGTAACGAACCATATGTGGATTGCCTATCGTACTGCTGCATATAAGTCAGCACAAGCGGCATATAAAACATAAACGGAGTAATGGCGTTTGTTGCACTATCACCGATGCGATAAGCACATTGTGTCATATCCGGAGAAACTCCCATGCCGGTCAGAACAGGAATGAAAATGAAAGACATAAATGCCCATTTCGATGTGGAAGATACCATAATGAGGTTTATAAAAGCTGTGAATAGGATGAATAATATCAGTATCCACAAATTATCCAATCGGACTAAAGAAAGCATATTAGCTCCCATTATTGCTATACACTTGTCTAAATGAGAATACTCAAAACAGGCAAACATCTGAGAAGCGAAAAAAGCGATTACAAAATATACACCCAATAACTTCATCGGTTGCGTCAATCCCTCTATCACATCACTATCTGTACGATAATGCCCGGAAGCAAATCCATATATCATTCCCATTAGACCAATACCCAAAGATAGTAAAAACAGAATACCAATGATAAATGGCGAACGAATCAGTCCTCCATTAACTCCTCGCAAAATTCCCCATGATGAAAATGTAGCCCATAAGATAAGTACGGCATAAAGTACCCCCACAATTACAGCCCCTAATAAAGCTCTCTGTTCTTTACGGGATAATTGTTTGTAACCGCGAAAAACATCACTTTCATTATACTTTCCCAAACTTGGCAATAGTTTTTTACGGGTTATATAATAAATAATGAATATTAATAAGAAAGTAGATACACAAAAGAAATAATAGTTACATAGCGGACCGATTCGACTGCCTGATACATTTGTCATATCAGCAGCCTCTTGTGTTGTAGCAGCCAGCATGGGATCAAGTGTACTCAAAAGTATATTAGCGCTATAACCACACGATACCGATACATAGGCAACAATAATTCCGCCTATGGGATGCAACCCTACCGAATGAAATAGTGTTGCGGCGATAGGCAGTAATATAATGTATCCGGCATCTCCCACAACATTAGATAGCAATCCCAAGACAATAACACTGAGTACAATACACCAGGGATTATGCCTTTGGTTACGAAGACCTTTACGAATACACGCGTCTATAAATCCTGAATGCTGGGCAACGCCTATTCCAAACATCGCCACAATAACCAACCCTAACGGGGCAAAACCGGTAAAGTTTGTGACCACATGGCGCAACAACCAACGAATACCTTCCGGGCTCAACAAACTTTGTACCCTTATCTCCTCTCCTGTCTGGGGCAATCGCACATTCAAGCCGTAGACATCGAATATCCACGACAGAAAAATGATTCCCAGGGTCAACAGGAAGAACATTGTTGCAGGATGGGGCATGCACCATTTATTTCTCATAGCTGTTTAGTTTCCAGAGCTGTTATTCATCGTCTGCTTCCAGATTGTCAATATCAAGAATACGCAGTTCAAGTGCACGCACGACAAGACGCGTGGCATTCACCCCTATGCGTTCGGAAGCAGAGAAAAGGCGTCCTACTAAATCATTCTGTCGTTTCTCCAATGACTTCACTCCAAAAGGCATTCCTTTCAGACTGGCAATCATCTCCTTTGTGTAGCCCAAAGCAAGATGACGGAGAAAACGTTCATCATATTCGTCGATATCGTAACAGATGATAGCCTCCTGCCGTTTTGCATCGTTTAGGACAGAAGTCTTAAAACGCTCCACAATTTTTTCCAATATGGGATAATTAAAGACAAGTTTCTTTCCATCCATAACGGCTTGTACATCCGTTTTTGTCAGCAACTCTCCTGTTTTCAGAATGATGCCGTCAGCTCCTGCATCAAGGACATCCACCCATAACTTTTCATTCAATATTTCTCCGGTGAAAATCAACACATACACTCCCGGATAACGTTTAAAAATATTACGGCAAATATCCACACCGATAGTAGTAGAACCACCCAATCCCAAATCCAACAAAACGAGATCAGGCACGCCTGCTTCCATTAAGCTCCAGAACTCCTGTTCTGTCATGGCAGTACCGATAATTTCCGCTTCCGGTATTTCGTGCCGGAATATCTCTTCCGTACCTTTTAGCTCCAATTTTACATCTTCTACAATGATGACTTTGAATTTCTTTGCTTCCATATTTTATTTCTTTTCATCCTTACTTATTCAAAACTTATTCAAATTTGCTCTGAAGAGAAACAGTTATTCTCTCTGCTAAACTTTCTTTATATAACGAGGCAGCGTAAAGTATACGACAAACCCTCCCTTCTCCAACGGTTCTGCATTGATACGACATCCTCTCCTTCCGACAAACTCGTCATGATCGCGAATTATTTGTTTGCATATCAGATATTCCGTACCACACAATTCACCTCTTTCGCCTGTCGTCATACGTGTCAGATTCGGATAAAACAGTTGATTCAGTTCCTCCCTCGTTTTCTCCCGTCGCATATCTGTAAAAAGGAAACGTACAAAATCTTCCTCTACTGCACAAGTCAGGGTGATTTTTCCTGAAACTGGTACTGACAGAGCTTCATCAATTAAGTTCTCCAACAGAAAACGTAATTGGATTACATCTCCGACAACAGACTCATTCACGATCTCCGTTTTGAAAATGACAGGCACAGTAATTCCCTTACGCACTTTACGGAAATACTTTTCCGCAGCTTCCGATAACTCGGATACAGGAATGACAGTACGTCTGAAAGTAACCTCCTCCAGTTGTCGGGACGCGCACTGACTCAAAATGGTGAATACTCCTTTGTAATACTCTATCAGTTCACTAATAGCCGTTACCGTCTCCTGTTCCTCCGCCTCCGATAGTTTACCGGAACGAAGCTTACCTATCAGCTGCTTAATTCTATTAGGATAATAAATTGTTTCATGCTTAATAGTAGACAAGCAATTATCAAGCACCATATTCTGAACATGCAGCAGGCTATCTTCCCACGATGCACGATGTGCTTCATCCTGGGCGGTTTCAATATTCCGGTATTTTGTGGCCAATTTTACAACCGCATTAAATATCACAATCGCAACGTAACGGGCTATCAACTCCAGCAGCAAATAATCGCTTTCTTGCTGTGCTTCGTTTCTCACCAAACACAACACTCCTATACACCGGCTGGAGCTCCCGGCTTTTACGACAAGAGGCAACGCCTGCATCCCATTTTCTGCCAGACAGGTTTGTTCTTCGAAACTGCTTTGCATCAGACTTTTCCATGTCGATTTGCTCTCCACCGTTTCTTTCAAAGGGTTGGATGCATACTCCAGTCTATGGGCGGCCTCGTTATAAACAGCGATACTCAACTGTTCTATACCCAATAATTCATTCACTGCATCGAATGCATTGTCCACAATTTGTTGAGGGATATTTTTCAATATATCCTCTTCCCGTTGCAGCATTTCTTCATTTTCAGACGTAGGCATTATGGATGCTGTGAAAATCTGTTTGTTAATTTCTAACACTTGTTCCAAATTCCAACGGTTCACCAATCGCCTGCGAAAATACAGAATATAATATCCCAAGCATAATGCAACCAGTAGGATAGCAACGAGTAAAATGCTCACCATTTTATTGTTGGTGGAGCGTTCCAGTTCGCGACAGAAATATTCCAAAGATTGATCTTCGCCCAGCAACTTGTACAAGGTTGTATATGCGCCATTGTTATAACTGTAATTATCCCATTGTTTCAAAGCAAGGAATGCAACAGCCGCTTCATTCCGAAGATCCAGTATCACATGAAAATCAGAATTAAACATTTTGTTCCACCAATCTAACTCTGCAGGCATGTCATTACCGGTTAATGTCATATAACAGTGCGGTTTTTCGGCATACTTCCCGTAGTGCTCATTCAGGCACATCATTGCAGAATCTATGTATTGCAAAGCCATTGCATATTCACCTTCTACATTACAATAATATGCATCATTGGCATAATCAGAAGCCTGATCCAGCAAAAACTCATATTCTTCCTGAAAAGCTGAGACTAAAGAGTCTGCAGGCACTTCTTGGGACATATCGTTATTAGCTGTCCTACTGCAAGATACCATGCTCAAAGAGAGCACAAGCAACACCGCTGTTATAATTTTGCGTACACCGACCGGTAACCTGAAATAGAAACGGCTTCCTTTTCCTAATGCACTCTCCACATTGAATAAGCATACATTGAAAATCGGATTTGTTTTCTTATATTTCTCGATGATGCCTTTACAATTCATTAATCCAAACCCACTGCCTTTCTTTTTCCGCAATTCTTCCCGGTTGGGTGCATCATTCATGCCGATGGCTTTGGAATCATATATTTTCTCTCCTATGATGTGGGCAACATCTTCCGGAGACAAACCGCGCCCATTATCCTCAACAGATATTTCCACATAATCATTCTCCTTACGGGCGTAAATCTTTATCGTCCCTCCCTTAGGAGTATATTTGCGTGCATTCTCCGCCAATGTATTAATCATAAAAAGAGTCAGTGCCTTATCTGCTTTTACACAAACGTCGGTTGGACTCATTACCAAATCCAACTGCTTCATCTCAAAAGCCCGATTCCCTTTCTTCAACAGCTCAAAGAGTTCGTTCAACTCAAAAGTTTCGATATTTAAACTCAATGTACCCTGCTTCATCTTGATCCACAAAGCTAAAATATCGTTATACTCATTAATCGTAGTAACAAGCTCATCAATATACTGATATTTCACATTCTTGATAACTTCATCATGGATATATCCCAAATGCACCAGTTTATGTACCTCATTCAAGATGCGGTCAATATAAGGATGAATACCATTGACGATAGAAAGGCAAGCCTTTTTAATCAAATTCTGCCGCTTGTTCCCGGCGATATGCTGTTCGTGAATATACCGTTGTTTTTCCAGTCTGCGCTGTTCCTCGCCAAGAGAGATGGAAGTCATTCCGTTGTCCAGTGCCCACTGGACATATGGATTGATTACCTGTATCATAGCCTGCTCATCCTTCCCTATGCGCTGTGCGAAGGCCATCTTTCTATCCTTAATATATATATCTTCTGTTCCGAATAATTTTTTCAGACCGGGACGTATTGCTGTCAGAATAGCATCCGTTATATCTTCTTCGGTCTGTGCGTCAGCGGGGATGGATGCCGTTATTCCCTGGCAAATGTCCAACATGGATTGCAGGCGGTGCAGATGCAGTTTATTACGTGCTTTGGAACGTTTATTAAAGAACCAGAAGAATATCAATACCAGAATGAGTCCCATAATCACAAAGAAAAGCAGCAAGTTCAACTGAGCAGCCTCTTTTTCCAGTGCCTGATAACGGCTCTCCAGTTCTTTATCCTGACGGGTATCTTCCAAAATATCCAAATATATGTTTCTGTTGTAGTCTGAATATTCTTTCATCCCTAATCCGGCATAGGTTACGCTCAATTGTTCACGTATCCTTGAAATCCATTCGGGAACAGTTTTCAGTTTTTGTTGTAGCCACGCCTTCTCCACATATATTGTATCGCGGCGATCATAAGCTCTCAACCAATCCAAGCTGTCATGGCAATCATAAAAATGGCGATGATGATCGTTGACACACGCCAAAGTATCAAGTGCCTGTTTATACTTTCCATGCGCATTCAAATACCTTCCAATGGAGACATACGCACCCGCAATCTGGTAAATGTCATTGTATTGCCGGAACTTCTCCAAAGCCAGTTGCCCTAACCGCATAGGCAGTAAAGAATCCACAGGCTCGCCAAATTGCTTCAAAGCATGCGAGCGCCGTCCCTGAAAGAATTCATAATTATCCGATGAAGCCATTAGATTTGCCAAACCTTGCACCCCATTGCCCTCAAAATACAAATACCCTCTTTGGGTAGCCAGTCTCCAGGTTGTATATAGTTCGTCAAACTCTTTCAGACGACGTTCGTCAAGAGTTTCTCCATCGCACAAAGAAGCCGATCCTTTTATATAATGATAATACAATAACTGGTTGGTGTCCTTTACCAGCTCTTCATTTTCTGTTACTTCATTAATGGATGCCAAAGCTTCCGGACGCTGTTGCAAATAATAATAATATATGGCAGATACAATATAGAACTCCGATCTTGCATAAGCCAAACGCATTCTCTCATGCCTGTCCGCAAACAGGTTATTATCCTCCGCAATACGTTTCATACGGCGTAGAGCACTGTTCCGGTAATCATAAAACTCTTTGTTCAGTGCTGTCCGCTGATAAATCTTCATCAGCCCTATATCGGCGACAAGAAGTTCCAACTCATTCTTTGTCAGATTGTATACAGTCTGGTAATATTTCTCCGCCTCCTCAAAGTCCATGCGCATGAAGGCACAGAAACCCAAATTATTACAGGCTTCTGCTTTTCCCTGACTATAAAGTCCTACTTCTTGATAAGCTTTTGAGGCTGCATGATACGATGAATCCAGATTTTTGTAACGATAAGTATACGCCACCTGGTTTAAGGAGTCAACCAAATGCACTTCTTTTGTAGGAGCTGTACCCACACACGAAATAAATGCCGCACCTGCCAGGCATAACATTCCTACCGACAATAATATAGATGAAAAGCATTTCACAGAGCAAAGCTACAAATAAATCCGGGAAAGAAAAATATTTTTTCTACAATAAGTCTTGTATTATGTAGTGGGAAATTCATACCTTTGCATGCAAATTAATAAATAGGTAACATCTATTACAAAATGAGCGAAAAAGCACCCTTTATGGTATTCTCAGGAACAAACTCGAGATACCTTGCAGAAAAAATCTGCGCTAGCCTTGATTGCCCTCTAGGAAAGATGAATATCACCCACTTTGCTGATGGTGAATTTGCTGTTTCTTATGAAGAGTCTATCCGCGGCGCAAACGTATTCCTGGTTCAATCCACTTTCCCTAATTCCGACAATTTAATGGAACTTCTGCTGATGGTTGATGCAGCCAAAAGAGCATCTGCCAAAAGTGTGATTGCAGTTATCCCTTACTTTGGTTGGGCACGTCAAGACCGAAAAGACAAACCACGTGTATCTATCGGCGCCAAGCTGGTGGCCGACTTACTTTCGGTTGCAGGTATCGACCGTTTGATTACTATGGATCTTCATGCCGATCAAATTCAGGGTTTTTTCAATATTCCTGTTGATCATTTGTACGCATCGGCTGTATTCCTTCCATATATTGAATCATTGAAGTTGGATGATCTTGTCATTGCAACTCCCGATGTAGGTGGGTCAAAACGCGCCAGCACATTCTCCAAATACCTCGGTGTACCTTTGGTGTTGTGTAACAAAACACGCGAAAAAGCAAACGTAGTTGCCACCATGCAGATTATCGGTGATGTGCAAGGCAAGAATGTTGTATTGGTGGATGACATCGTAGATACGGCAGGTACTATTACCAAAGCCGCTAATATTATGATGGAAGCCGGAGCTAAATCCGTACGTGCGATTGCCAGCCACTGTGTGATGTCCGATCCGGCATCTTTCCGCGTGCAGGAGTCGGGCTTGACTGAGATGGTATTTACAGACAGTATTCCTTATGCAAAGAAATGTGCCAAGGTTAAGCAATTAAGCATTGCCGATATGTTTGCCGAAACTATCAGAAGAGTGATGACAAATGAATCTATCAGTTCTCAATACATTATCTAAAACTTATAGATAATAAAAGACTAAAAATAAAGGCTGCGCAATGTCCGTTTGAACTGCGCAGCCTTTATTATTTCCTTTTGACTTTATTCTTTAATTACTCAGTCTTCCCATTTTGTAAGTACCTTTCCGTACCAGTTTCCCATTCTTGTCTGTTTCCACAAACGGACCGTCCTTTTTACCTTGTTTGAAGAAACCTTCGTAGCGGTTTCCATTCTTATCTTCCTGTACACCGCTTCCCTCTTCCAGCCCGTTTACAAAACCTCCTTTATACTTTGTGCCGTCAGTAAGGATTAATGTTCCCTGACCGTTGAATTTATTATCCTTCCACTCGCCTTCGTAGGAGTCACCGACATTCCATTTGTAAACGCCATAGCCGTTACGTTGGTTATCTTTCCATTCTCCGTCATATACAGCACCGCTGGCCCACGTAAACGTACCACGCCCTTCCTGCATACCGTTCTTGAAATTTCCTACATACTTATTGCCACTGGCATGATAGTAGATGCCTTCACCCGTACGTTCACCTTGTACATAAGAACCCTCGTAGCGGTCACCCGTATGGAAAAAGTAAATGCCCTTACCATGCTGCATGTCTTCTTTCCAGTCACCCACATACTTGTCTCCATTGGCATATTCAAATGTGCCTTTACCATCGCGGACATCGTTCTTCCAATGACCTTCATATTTGCAGCCATCATTCCATACCAAGGAGCCTTTTCCGTTTTTCTTGTCATCTTTCCAAGAACCGACGTATTTAGAACCGTTTTTCCAAGTATAAGTGCCCTGACCTTCCCGTTTATCGTTCACCCAGTCACCTTCATAAAGGTCTCCGTTATAATAGTACATGGTACCTTTTCCATGTTGATAATCTTGATACCACATACCGTCGTAACGGTTATTATTCATAAAATAATAAATACCCTTGCCATGCTGCTGGTCCTGAAACCACTGGCCGTCGTATCTTTCACCGTCGGGAAAGGTATATACACCGTATCCTTCACGTTTTCCTTTGACGTACTCGCCTTCATAAACATCACCATTTTTGAATACCGTCTTTCCTTTACCGTTAGGTTTACGTCCTTTTATCTCGCCGGTGTATACGGAACCGTCCTTAAACGTATAGGTTCCTATTTTTATTTCCGACGAGAAAGTCCCTTTTATTTTATCGAAGAAGCCGCTTTTCTCCTGAGCTGCGGCATTGCCCTGTGATAAGAATAACAGAAAGACTGCAGTATATAGATATTTCATCTTGGGTTACAAATTACTTTATTAGGATTCGGACAAAGATACGATTAATCTACTAAAACCACGAGACGCTTCCTGCTTTTTATGACATTTTTTTGCCGGATATGACTTCTTTTAATTTCTCTTTGCACAAATACCGTCCGGCAAGTTCGCGTATTTCTTCCGGTGTAATATTCTTAATTGTATTCAAAGTATCCTCAAAATGTGTATCTCCAAAACCTGAAACTTGAACGAACATCCATGCATCTGCCAGCGAGAACGCCGATTCATAGCTACGGCACATCTCGCCCAGCATATAATTCTTTACCATAAAGAGTTCATCTTCCGGTACCGGATCATTTTGTAAACGGTCTATTTCATGATAAACCTCCCGGACAAGAGGTTCTACAAACTCATTTGCAGTTTCCGTATTGATAACCAGTATACCTTGCCCCGGATATGGAGCGATACCGGCAGAAATTCCATAAGTGTATCCTTTTTCTTCACGAATATTAGACATCAGGCGACTTCCAAAATATCCACCGAACAACGTCACCATTACCCGCGCCTTTAAATAGTCCGGATGACAGCGTTCCAAAGAAAGCATACCCATACGAACTGCGCTTTGCATGACATCTGCATATTCCACAAAGATTCGTTTGTCTACGGAAGAAACCGGAATGAAATCTGTCTTTTCAGGTTTTTGGAAACCCTTTCCAAAAGCTTCTCTCCCAAATAAATCTTCAATCCGCCGTACACAATCATCGCCAACTTTTCCGGAAACATAAATTGTACAGTTCCGGGAATGATAGTACCGGTCGTAGAACTTACGTAACACATCAGGAGTTATCCGTTTGTAATCTTCTTTTTGTACCAATCGTCCGCAGGGATGCTGTCCGCCATACACAGCTTTCATCAAAGCCCGGTGTGCCAAGAAATCCACTTTAGATGAATTGACAATGAATTGCTGAATGTTATTTTCTGCTACAACCCCCAACTCCTTTTCGGGAAACGTAGGTTCTTTTACAATAGACTCTAACACATCCAAAGTCTGTGGCAGGTATTTATTCAACGAGTAAAGAGTGATGTATGCATATTCCGATGCACTTGACAGTTCCAGCCAGGCACCGTAATAATCCAATTTCTCTGCAATCTCCAGCGCGCTGTATCGAAGCGTTCCCTCACGCAACATACGGTTGGTGAACAAAGCCTGTAAAGGTTGCGACTGATGCCAACGTCCGCCCTCTATCAGCAAATCAATACGGACAACTTCATTATCACCGGAATTAAGTATATTCAGAGGTACACCATTGGGCATGATGAAACGTTGGGGCATTTGTACGGCCAAATGTTCAATATCTCTGACTTTGGGTTGAATAGTTCTGTCCAAAAGCATCATTAATCAAACATTCATTTAGCAGCCCGGTCCAGCAAGAAACGTTCCGCACGTTCCAAATCTTGCGGTGTATCAATCCCGATCGTCTCAACTTCTGTGATGCCGGCTTTAATGGTATAGCCATTCTCCAACCAGCGCAGTTGCTCTAACGATTCCGCCAGTTCAAGTGAAGATTGGGGAAGCGCGGTTATCTCTTTCAGTACTTCTAAACGGTAGGCATATAGGCCGATATGCTTGTAGTAAATATGATTTTTCAGCCATTCACATTTTTCGGCGTTGCGCTGGTATGGGATGATAGAACGGCTGAAATAAAGAGCATTCATATTCTTGTTGAGCACCACTTTAGGAGAGTTGACATTCTCCAATGTTTCAAAACCGTTGTCTGCTGTAAAAGGTTTTACTAATGTGGCAATCTGCGTAGCCGGATCGTTGAAACAAGTCTTTACGGTTTCCAACTGGGACGGTTGGATAAAAGGCTCATCACCTTGTATGTTTACTATCACATCAAAGCCATCTCCTACTTTGGTGCAGGCTTCATAACAACGGTCTGTGCCGCTTTTATGGTGTACAGACGTCATTACAACTTTTCCGCCAAATGCCTTTACGGCTGCCTCAATACGCACATCATCAGTAGCTACGTAGGCATCGTCCAACACGCCGGCAACTTGCTCGTACACCCGCTGGATAACGGCTTTTCCTCCCAATAAGGCCAAAGGCTTAGCCGGAAAACGCGTAGATGCATAACGGGCAGGTATTATTCCCAAAAATTTCATATTATAAAAGCTTTATTAATGCAGTTCAACTATATTTTCTCATCCAATTCTTCCAGTCCGCGTACAATATAATCCCGTTTCAAATCTTCGGGCTTATATACCCTATTATCACAGGAGAGCAAGTCTATATCAAGGCGTACGATCTCCTGTTTTTTTTCTTCGGAAGTTCTTCCAGCTTCCCGTTCTATACTCTTCAAATAAAGTATAATTTCGTGGACATCGCAATCGGACATGAAACGCGCCACCTGATTGGCAAATAATGCTTGCCGGCGGAAGAAAAGCGGTTGAGTATCTGTCTCTGCAGAAAAACGGATATCCGGAAAAAGCTCGGACAACCTTTTTCGCGCTAACGCCAAATTATCTTTCCGACGTTCGTTACTGCCGATGCAGATTGTATAAACCATTCCTAATCTCCGATTCTCATTCTTTAATTAAAGAGGTCATCCAACCCTATTTCTGATGCCGGTTCCTCATTTTCATACTCATTGTCCTTACAGGGGTCAAAACCTTCGGGCAATTGGAACGTTTCGTTCTCATCATATCCCAAAGACTTATCACCAAATACTTTCACCATATATTTGGCCCAAATAGGCAATGCCATAGAAGCGCCCTGTCCATGAAGCATCGTATCGAAGTGAATGTCGCGATCTTCACCACCTACCCAGCAGCCGGACACCAGCGAAGGCGTAAAGCCCATGAACCAGCCATCGGCATTGAAGTTGGTAGTACCGGTCTTACCACCCATATCAGCCTTTACACCCAAACGACGAACGCGTCCGCCCGTACCTTCATTGATTACAGCACGCAGCATTACCAGCATTTTATAAGCACTGGACGCGCTGATTACCTCCTGCATTTCCGGTGAGAACGTAGCCAGTACATTACCGTCATTATCCTCGATACGGGTCACAAACAGCGGTGCAACACGAATTCCCTTATTCGGGAATGCCGTATAGGCACTTACCATTTCACCTACGGAAATCTCGCATGGACCAAGACAGAGGGAGACAGAAGGTACAATCTCACGATTACGCACGCCGAAACTATGCACCAGGCGTTTCAGTTCGTACGGATTCAGTTTACTCATCAGATATGCCGTAATCCAGTTGTCCGAATTTGCCAGTCCCCACTTCACCGTCACCATTTCGCCGTAGCGTTTATTGTTGGCATTACGCGGTGTCCAGGGCTTTCCATTTTCATCTATCAGGGTATATTCCACATGGCGCGCCTGGTCGCAGGGCGAAAATCCGTTTTCCATAGCCAGCGAATACACGTAGGGTTTCATGGTAGAACCAATTTGGCGGCGTCCCACCATTGCCATATCGTATTTGAAGTAATGATGATTCGGTCCGCCTACATAGGCTTTTACATGGCCGTTTCTCGGATCCATTGACATGAACCCGGCACGCAGGAAGAATTTGTAATAGCGTATCGAATCCATTGGAGTCATAACAGTGTCTTTCTCGCCATTCCAACTGAAAACAGACATTTCTTCCGGTGTATTAAACGCCTTTTTGATTTCAGCTTCGGATGCTCCGGCATTCTTCATAATGCGGTAACGGTCGGACAATCTCATGGCACGTCCCAGAATCTCGTCCACCTGCTCTTGAGTCAAACGGAAAGTGTAAGGCGCTTTCTTTGCGCCTTTCTTCTCTTTGAAGAAGTAACCCTGCAACTCTTTTAAGTGTTCAACCACAGCATCTTCCGCATATTTTTGCATGCGGGAGTCAATCGTTGTATAGATTTTCAGTCCGTCCGTATAAAGATTATACTTGCTGCCGTCTTTCTTCGTATTCTTTTCGCACCAGCCATATAGAGGATTGGTCTCCCAATCGAGCGAATCTTCATAGTACTTCTGCATCTGCCAGCCGCGGTAATCCGATTTATCGGGTTTCTTGGCATTCAACACACCACGTAGATATTCACGAAAATAAGTTGCAAGACCTTCATTATGGTCTACGCGATGATACGATAGTTTCAAAGGAAGCGCCTGCAATGAATCACGTTCTTCAACAGTGATATATCCGGCTTTACGCATCTGGTCGAGCACCACGTTGCGGCGTCCGCGCGAGCGTTCGTTGTAGCGCACCGGATTGTAGAGAGACGGGTTCTTGCACATACCTACCAAAGTGGCGGCTTCTTCTATCTTCAGATCCTTCGGTTCGCAACCAAAGTATGTATAGGCGGCGGTCTTTATGCCAACTGCATTATTCAAGAAGTCAAACTTATTAAGATACATAGTAAGAATTTCCTCTTTGGTATAATAGCGCTCCAACTTTACGGCAATCACCCATTCAATAGGCTTCTGAAACAAACGCTCCATTATATTATCGGCACTTGGCGAATAGAGCTGTTTGGAAAGTTGCTGGCTGATTGTGCTGCCGCCACCCGCATTTTTCTGCATCAGAATTCCACGTTTCACCACGGCGCGAAACAAGGCGATGGCATCAATGCCCGAATGTTCGGCAAAACGTACATCTTCCGTTGCAATTAGCGCGTTGATAATATGGGGTGACAAGTCATTATACCCCACAAACACGCGATTCTCTTTACTATAAGAATAAGTACCGAGAACCTTTCCGTCTTCCGAAAATATTTCCGTTGCAAATTTGTAATTCGGATTTTCAAGGTCTTCCACAGGAGGCATATAGCCAATCCAACCTTTTGCTATCGAGAAGAAAATAATAACGCATGCCAATGTAACCAGTGCTATGAAAATCCAAAGGACTTTTACGACTCTTTTTATCATGTTCGATTTCAACAATTTCTGTGATTATAATAACAGGACAAAGGTACGGAAATATAATGTATATACACTCAAAAGCATCTGCTTTTTTCGTCTTTTTTAGGTTAGGGAAGCGCGTTAAGCTGAACATTTTTGATCGTTTTTTGCAAAAAAAATGCATCGGAACTGCCACTTAGCTGAATAAAACTATCACTTTTGTGAATTCATCAATTCACTAAACAGCAGTCAATTAAGCTTTTTTACGCGTTTTCCGATGCAAAAAGTTACATATATATATTGTTATAATAACAACATCAAAAGAAAAGAAAAAGAGATACTGTTGCTTTTCCTTAAATAAAATCGAATAATCTCCGTCCGTATCCAATACTTCAAAGTACGCACCTTGCTGCGTGCTTCCGGACAGTAAAGTACGTCATTGACGGCAACAGGTATTTTTATCTCAAAAAAGTCCTTTCACATTTTTGTGCGCCATATCTTTTTCGTACCTTTACACTCTCGAAAAGCAAAAAGAATATCAACGATATGGAAAACAGAAGTTTAGTCACTATCGCCGAACACAGCAAGGAAAAAATTCTCTACATGCTCGAAATGGCGAAAGAGTTCGAAGCAAAGCCCAACAGGCATCTGCTTGATGAAAAAGTTGTCGCCACTCTATTTTTCGAGCCATCTACCCGCACACGTTTAAGTTTTGAAACCGCCGCCAACCGCCTCGGCGCACGTGTCATCGGTTTCAGCGATCCCAAAGCCACCAGTTCATCCAAAGGTGAAACGCTGAAAGACACCATCAAAATGGTAAGCAATTACGCCGATATCATCGTAATGCGGCACTATCTGGAAGGAGCGGCACGCTATGCCAGCGAGGTTACCACAATCCCCATTGTCAATGCCGGAGACGGAGCCAACCAGCACCCCTCTCAAACGATGCTCGACCTCTACTCTATCTACAAGACACAGGGCACTTTGGAGAACCTGAACATCTATCTTGTGGGTGATTTGAAATACGGACGTACCGTACACTCCCTGCTGATGGCAATGCGCCACTTCACCCCTACATTCCATTTCATAGCTCCCGAAGAGTTGAAAATGCCGGAAGAATACAAAATTTATTGTCGTGAACATGGCATTAAGTTCGTAGAACACACCGACTTTACGGAAGAAATCATAGCTGATGCAGATATTCTCTATATGACTCGTGTGCAACGCGAACGTTTCACAGACCTTATGGAGTACGAACGTGTAAAGAACATCTACATACTGCGCAACAAAATGCTGGAACACACCCGTCCCAACCTGCGTATCCTTCATCCGCTGCCTCGTGTCAATGAAATAGCCCTTGATGTGGACGACAACCCTAAGGCATATTATTTTCAACAGGCGCAAAACGGTCTTTATGCCCGCGAAGCAATCCTCTGCGATGTACTCGGCATCACCCTGGAAGATGTGAAAAAAGACGGGAAATGAGTATAGGACATAAAGCAATGAAGCATAAGACATCATTTAGACTTAAATAACCCATGAGCGAGAAAAAACAAGAATTACAGGTAGCCGCATTGGAAAACGGCACTGTTATAGACCATATACCTTCCGAAAAATTGTTTACGGTGGTGTCATTGCTTGGATTGAAGCAGATGAGCAATAACATAACAATCGGTTTCAATCTCAAAAGCAAGAAACTGGGAACAAAAGGCATCATCAAAATAGCGGATAAGTTCTTCTGTGACGAAGAGATAAACCGTATTGCCGTAGTTGCTCCCAATGTAAAGCTGAACATCATCCGCGACTATGAAGTGGTGGAAAAACGCGAAGTGAATTTGCCCGACGAATTGTGCGGCATTGTAAAATGCGCCAATCCCAAGTGCATCACCAACAATGAACCAATGCCTACCCTATTTCATGTGGTGGATAAGGATGATTGCGTAATCAAATGCCACTATTGCGAGAAAGAACAAAAAAGAGAAGAAATAGAGATAATTTAATGAAAGAAGATTGGAAACCGGGAACAATGATTTATCCGCTCCCCGCTGTATTGGTGAGTTGCGGAAGCACCCCGGAAGAATACAATATACTGACCATTGCATGGACGGGAACGATTTGCACGAACCCGCCCATGTGCTACATCTCCGTACGTCCGGAACGCTACTCTTACGACATCATCAAACGCAATATGGAGTTTGTCATCAACCTGACAACGAAAGATATGGCGCGTGCCACCGATTGGTGCGGCGTGCGTTCGGGCAAGAGCTATAACAAGTTCGAAGAGATGAAACTGACACCCGGCAAAAGCACCGTTGTCAGCGCTCCGCTCATCGAGGAGTCTCCCTTGTGCATCGAATGTCGGGTAAAGGAAATAGTTGCTCTCGGTTCGCACGACATGTTCATAGCCGACGTCGTAAATGTACGTGCCGACACCTCCCATTTGAATACGGAGACGGGTAAACTGGAACTTGCCGAATCCAATCTGCTGGTCTATGTACATGGCGGTTATTATGAGCTTGGAGAAAAGATCGGAAAATTCGGCTGGTCGGTAGAAAAGAAGAAATAGTGACACAGTGATTAATGATTGGGAAGAATGATGAGAAGACGTTGGTTACTTTTCGGAATTTACTTGCTGGCTTGCACCACATTCACGTGGGGACAGTTGCCGGTTGTACCCGGAACAGAAGAGCCGGAACGTCCCCAGCATGTCCACCGTCACGACCGCCGGGTGAACTTCGGTATCAAGGGAGGATTCACCTCTTCGCTCTTCCTTGTCTCCGACTTGGTTCTTAACGGCACAGTCATCAACGAAGTACAGAATAACTACAAGATAGGTTATTTCGGTTCGTTTTTCATGCGGATAAACTTCAAACGCCATTTTCTGCAACCTGAGTTCTCCTATACAATAAACCGTTGCAACATCACCTTTGAGAAACCGCTTCCGGATGATGCTCCTGAAAGCAGCACTCCCGAAATGGCCTCTATCACCTCTTCTATCCACAGCTTCGAAATCCCCGTAATCTACGGATACAACATCATTAAGGAAGGGCCATACAGCCTTGCCGTATTCGGCGGACCTAAAATACGCTATATATGGGACAAAAAAAGTAAAGTCACTTTTGAGAACTTCGACCAGCGAGATATTAAAGAGGAACTTTACCCCTTAAATGTCAGCTTAACCGCCGGCGTCGCTGTTACGATCTCCCGTATCTTCTTCGACTTCCGGTATGACATCGGACTGCACAATATTTCAAAACGCATCAGTTATAAGCCCATTTATGACGAAAGCGCCGGCGAAGAAACCACCCTTGCCAATCAGATACGCTTCCATAGACGGGACAATGTGCTCAGCTTTTCGCTTGGAGTGTTCTTTTGATAGGAAATTTCTTACTTTTCTTACAGTTTATTCATTTATTTCCTTTAAATTTGTACGCTTAATAAGAGAATATAGAATTATCAAACTTATCTAATAAGCAAGAATGAAAAGAGACGATTTAATTTTCGACATCATCGAAAAAGAACATCAACGTCAGCTCAAAGGCATTGAACTGATTGCATCAGAGAACTTTGTAAGTGACCAAGTAATGCAGGCAATGGGGTCCTGTCTCACCAACAAGTACGCAGAAGGCTATCCCGGCAAACGCTATTATGGCGGTTGTGAAGTTGTAGACCAAAGCGAACAGATTGCTATCGATCGTTTGAAAGAAATTTTCGGTGCAGAATGGGCGAACGTACAGCCGCACTCCGGCGCACAGGCTAATGCAGCCGTATTCCTTGCAGTGCTGAATCCGGGTGACAAATTCATGGGTTTGAACCTTGCACATGGCGGTCACCTCTCTCATGGTTCATTGGTCAACACCTCCGGTATCATCTACACTCCCTGCGAATACAACCTTAATAAAGAGACAGGACGCGTAGACTATGACCAAATGGAAGAAATTGCCTTACGCGAAAAAACCAAAATGATTATCGGCGGCGGTTCTGCATACTCACGCGAGTGGGATTACAAACGCATGCGCGAAATCGCTGACAAGATAGGCGCAATTCTGATGATTGACATGGCCCACCCCGCTGGACTGATTGCAGCCGGTGAATTGGATAACCCGGTGAAATATGCCCATATCGTAACTTCCACCACTCATAAAACCCTGCGTGGTCCTCGTGGTGGCGTTATCATGATGGGTAAAGACTTCCCTAATCCTTGGGGCAAGAAAACTCCGAAGGGCGAAATCAAGATGATGTCCCAACTCCTCGACTCTGCCGTATTCCCCGGAATTCAAGGTGGTCCGCTGGAACACGTCATTGCAGCAAAAGCTGTTGCTTTCGGTGAAATTCTGCAACCAGAATGGAAAGAATATGCCAAACAGGTGAAGAAGAATGCTGCTACACTGGCACAGGCTTTGATAGATCGCGGTTTTACAATTGTTTCGGGCGGTACGGACAACCACTCCATGCTGGTGGACCTTCGCAGCAAATACCCTGACCTGACAGGTAAGGTAGCTGAAAAGGCGCTGGTGTCTGCCGACATTACGGTAAACAAGAATATGGTTCCGTTCGACAGCCGTTCTGCTTTCCAGACTTCCGGTATCCGTTTGGGTACTCCTGCCATTACTACCCGCGGTGCAAAAGAAGATTTGATGCTGGAAATTGCAGAAATGATTGAAACCGTACTCTCTAACGTAGAAAACGAACAAGTTATTGCAGATGTCCGCGCACGTGTTAATGCCAAGATGAAGGAATATCCGCTGTTCGCTTACTAAATTGAAAGATGATAGTTTCTTATAACAGATATTATATATAAAAGGGGTTAGAAGGTTCTTTATAGTCTCTTGTCCCCTTACTCCGTATAATTTCCGATAAAGAATAAAAAGAACAGGCTGCGCAGTTCAGATGAACATTGCGCAGCCTGTTCTTTATTCTTATTTCCAGTTTATGAAAGTCCCTCTATGTTTCCATCCACAATGTCGATGTGTTCTGCTTGGGGCACTTTAGGCAAGCCCGGCATACGGAGTATTTCGCCTGCAATGGCAACAAGCATTTCCGCACCGTTATTGATGACGATGTCCTTGATGTGGAACTCAAAGTTGTTGACCGCACCGTATATTTTCGGATCGGCAGAGAAAGAATATTGTGTCTTGGCTATGCAGACGGGATAATGTGCAATACCCATTTCCTCAATGAGTTTCATCATTTTGCGTGAAGCGCTGCTGTAAGTCACCACACTTGCTCCATACAGGTTACAAGCCACTTTCTCTATTTTCTGTTGTACGGTATCTGTTTCCTCATAAGTGTACTGCAACAGAGCAGAGGGCTTCTTTTCAATCGTATCTACCACAAGATTTGCTAAATCTATGGCGCCCTCGCCCCCCTCGGCAAAAGCGTTGTTGATGGCAAACCCCACCTTTAGTTCTTCTTCACAATGACGACGGATAGCTTCTACCTCCTCATCCGTATCGCTGGCAAAACGGTTGAAAGCAACGACGACCGTCTGCCCGAAATAGCGTAGGTTACGAATATGCTTGTCAAGATTTCCAAACCCTTCTTTCAACCCTTCCATGTTAGGTTCTTTGATGCGGTCAAGACTGACGCCGCCATGCATCTTCAATCCCTGTGCAGTGGCGACTATGACAGTCAATTTGGGTTGCAAGCCACTTTTGCGGCATTTGATATTATAGAATTTCTCTGCTCCCAAATCTGCACCGAAGCCGGCTTCTGTCACTACGTAGTCACCAAACGTCATTGCCATTTTAGTGGCAAGAATCGAGTTACAACCATGCGCTATATTTGCGAACGGCCCGCCATGCACAAATGCAGCCGTTCCTTCGGTGGTCTGCACCAGGTTGGGATGAATGGCGTCTTTCAGTAATACAGTAATAGCACCTGCAACTCCTAAATCTTTAACAGTGAATGGTTTGCCTTCAAAGTCAAAGCCGAGTATTATGTTTTCGATACGCCTGCGAAGGTCTTCCGTATCTTTTGACAGACAGAGAATTGCCATAATTTCCGATGCAGGCGTAATATCGAAGCCGGACTCCATAGTAACGCCGTTGGTACGTGGTCCGAGACCGGTAACGATGCTGCGCAAAGAACGGTCGTTTACATCGAGCACACGCCGCCAGATAATTTCCTTCAGGCCGAAACCGTCTGCCTGATGCTGATAAATATAGTTGTCCAACAAAGCGGAAATCATGTTATGCGCAGAGGTGATGGCATGGAAATCGCCTGTGAAATGTAAGTTTATTTTCTCCATTGGAAGAACCTGTGCATAGCCACCGCCTGCCGCCCCTCCTTTCATGCCGAAACATGGTCCAAGTGAAGGCTCGCGTAAGGCTACAATGGCTTTCTTTCCGATCTTATTAAGTCCTAATGCCAGACCGATAGAAACGGTTGTTTTGCCAATACCCGCCTTGGTTGCCGTAATGGCGGTCACCAGAATCAGATTACTCTGTTTTACCTTTTCCTCATCAATCAGTTGCTCAGGAATCTTGGCGATATAACGACCATAGTTCTCTACTTCTTCGCGAGGAATACCCACACTCTCTGCAACCTGCTTTATCTTCTTCAGTTCTATACTGCGCGCTATTTCAATGTCTGATTTCATACAGGGTCTTTTCTTTAAATAACAACTTTGATTTTTGAAAGTTGCAAAAGTACGAAAAATCCATTACTACTCCATCAGTTTGCCCAGTTTCTTCAACAAACTTCCTTTGCTGTAACCGGACCACATTTCCACAACCTCTCCCTCTGATGATAAAAACACATAGCGGGGAATAGCCCCTGAACTGTATTTGGCATACAAGCCATGATTACCTTTCAAGTCATTCAAGTTCCACCAGCAGATATCATGATGCCGGGAGGCTATCTCCCAATTAGTCTTGTCGTCAATGCTCAAACTTACCAACACTAAACGTCCCTCATATAACCTGCTGATTTCCTTCATCTCCGGCAATGCCATGAGACAGGGACCGCAACCACGACTCCAAAAATCGATTAGAACAGGTTTTCCTTTAAAGTCGGACAACCGATGTACATTGCCCTGCAAATCATACAAGTCACCGTCTGCCGCTTTTGCTTTGACAGAAACCGTTTGCACCGATGATAGATAAGACTGAATATCCAAAGCCTGCGATGTCTGGCGTTGTTCATCGGTAAGCCTGCCGTAAAGTTCTTCCACCTCCTTGCGATAAGGATAATCTTTCGTGTATTTTACTCCCAACGCCAGACTCATAAGTTTCATCATCCACACCTCTTCCACCGGCAATTGCTTCATGCGTTCTATCACATTGGAATCTATACGAACCTCCAACCTGTTTTCTATTCTTTCCAAACTATCAAGCATGGTCATCATCTTGGCTTTTTCCTCCTTGGATTCCTCTCTTTTGTAAGCACGCATAAGTTTCTTTTGTTCCCAAGAATTCATTTGGAGAAGGTTCAACAACGGACGTGAGTCTTTCACAAAAAGCTGCCATATTTTCTGTTGTGGCACATCACTTTCCACTTGCCAAGTATAAATGTTCATGTCTTCACCCGTCAAGCGGATATGCGAACCAGCCTTTGCCCATAAGCTCAATCCCATACTGTATAAGTTTCCGTCACGAATAAGCAGACTTAAAAGGGTTGTACCTGTACCCGAAACAGGTACTTCAAAACGAAAGCTATCTCCCCGCAACGTATCTACGGCAATACTGCTCCCCACACTTCCTTCCATTTGAAACAGATTTAAACAAACCCCTTGTTTCACGTTTTTCACTTTCCCTTCAATGACAAAAAGGTTTTGTGCCTGCGCTCCAAAACTCAGCAGTAACAAGGATATACAGCCAATGATGCTCCAAAGATTCGTGTTTCTCATGATTTTCTTTTTAATGATATGTTCGCATTGCGTATAAAATTAATAAAGACTATTTGCAATTATGAGATAAACGCATCTTATTTATTCTTCTTTAACCAAGCTGTAGCTCTGTGATTATCTTGAAAAAGCATTATCATTTGAATCGTGACGTATCCACTCCTTCCCTTTGTTTTTCTTTATATCCGCCGAATTTATACGTAAACGACACTCCGAATTCACGAAAACAAGAATAGTGATTGGTCACGTTCTGGGTTTGAAAACGGATGCGTGGCGAAATCTGTCCTGTTTCAAATATATCGTTGCAATACAGATTCAGGATTGCTTTTCCTTTGGCAAAGCCATAGCGTAAAGCCGCATTTACATTGCCCGATGTAGGCAGATCATAAATACCCTGGATTGCCTTGCTATGTACAAATCCGGTGACGGTCAGTTTCAAGTCCGGCCGGGTGGAAAGGGTGAAAGTGTTATTCATTTGGGCGATGCCGTAACACTGCTTGCGATTGAAAGGAATATCCCAAAAGTCATTGTCTTTCTCATGATGCCATATCCCGATAAGCGTCAGGCGGGAGTTAAACCAATTCTTTATCTTAAATGGAACTGATGCCTGTATTCCAAACTTTTGTTGATAATCAAAATTCAGGTATTTATAGATTTCAACCAGACGTTGCGAAGACTGATAAAGCGTTTGCACCGAATAGTCTTTGGTGTGGCTGAACCAAGTGCTGAAGATATATTTGCTTTTCAAGACATAGTTCAATTTGAACTCATAGCTTTGTGCAGGTTTCAACAGAGGGTTACCATGAATTTCGGAATATCCTCCGCCCACATAAGAAACAGCGTCCTGCACAGCCCAATAGTCGGGATAGTCCTTATCACTGCTTAAAGCAAGTTGCAGAATATGTCCGGGTGCAGGCATATAGTTCAGATTGATGGTAGGATACCAATCCCACTGATTCCAAACGGGTGTCTTATAGCGTTCTATGGCCAGGGATGCATCCAGTGAGAGCTTGTTGCCAAAGCTTTTGCTGAAGCCGGTATAGACATTCAACGTCTCTTCCCGCTTGCGGGACTTCATGTTGCTGAGATTGCCAGTGCTATTCCCACTCGCTACCGATGAAGCAGTGTCTCCGCTTCCCAACTGCTCTCCTGTCTCCGGATCATAGTAGTATTGATAGCTGTTATCGGTACTGGTGGTGTAGACAATGCCGTAGTTCAACGCCCACCCCTTATTCAGATTGTGTTCCTGTGCCAGAAACATTTTCCAACGATTGATGCGTTGGCAGTCTTGCGTAAAGAAGTTGAGTTCATCACTGTCCAACAGGCGGCTATTCAGCAGTTGGTCGGACGGGGAACGGTAGTAAGTCAGCTCCACACCGGCTTGCAATCCGAACGGGGTACGATAGTCCAGACGGCCGTTGTGAAGCCAGCCGGTGCTATTGCTTAAAGTGGTGGACCGCTGCGAGCCGTTGATGTTCATCCGGCTGTGATACGTCTGGTAGTTGCCGTTGTAGACAAAACTCAACTGATGCTCTTTGGCAATATTATAATCGGTCCCCACCCGGAAGTCATGCGTGTGCGAACGGCCCACCTTCACCTCGCCGGTTGTCATCGGGTGCACCGAGCCGTCCGCTAAAGTGTGCATGGCATCTTTGTCTGTCGTATTGTAAGTGCACCCATGTTTGTGTGAGTAAAGAAAATCTATTGAGAATTTATTTCCGTTATATAACATGCTGGCACGTTCTTCAAAGTTTTCGTAGTGTTTCTGATTGTATTTGGCGTAAAGTTCACCTTGCCAGGAAGCAGGGCCGTCTGTGGTTTGCTTCAACTGCACGTTGATAAGGGCTCCACGCACTTGATAACGGGCAGGCGCATTATACATCACTTCGGCTTTTTCTATCCGGCTTGCAGGGATGCTCCTCAGCAAAGCATAAAGCTGTTCGGTGCTGAGGGTGGTTACTTTTCCATTCAGAACAACGGTGACTCCCTGTCCTGCCAGTTGCAGGCCGCCGTTCATTTCGGTTACGCCGGGAAGTTCCTTTACGGCATCATAGGCATTGTCCACAGGCAGATCATGGATAAGGCGCGGCAAGTCATAGACCAGTTTGCCCTGCGAGGCTTTCACTACGGGCCGTTCGCCGGTTATCATCACTTCGGGCAGGCTTTGGTAAATACTGTCCAGACGTGCATCCGAGGTTATGATACTGTCGGCGCTGAACGTACGTTCTTCGCCGGTGTTTTCTTGTGCGAAGATGCCGGTGCTTAAAAAGCAGATAACTGATAATAGATAGAATCGTTTCATTGTATTTGATAGTTTAAATTCATTCTTTGTGTTGAAACCTTTTTCATTCTCTGTGTTGAAACCTCTGCAAAGTACGGCATTAGCAACGTAACTCTGTGTTATCACCGGCTTACCGAGTGTTATCTACTGTTATCAGAAGTGTTATTTAGTCTTATCGCATGATGCAGCGCACAATATAACTCCTTATATTTGTCTGCACAATTAATAAAGCAGCAACCATGAGACTACCTTTGAAATATATTGCCGTACTCGTCATCCTCTCTTTGGCGGGCATATTCTCTTATCAGGCCTACTGGCTTGGCGGACTGTACCGCACCATGCGCAACGACATGGAACGTAACATCATAGAAGCCATGCGCATGAGCGACTACAATGAAATGATGCTGCGTGTGGAGAAATTGCGCAAGGACAGCACCGATCATGGAGAGGTAAGTGTATCTGCCGGATTCGAGAAAGACGGAATAGAAAGCAAGGCCTACGTGCACAGCACCACCAGCATCGACCGCAACGGCCGGAAAGAGCAGTCCACTACCCGGCAGGTCATAACCCATAATGCCACCGCTGTCCCGGACTCCGGCAACGTACTTTTTATCGAACAAAGAAAAGGACGCAACGAGGCCCAATGGCTGAACCCCGATGCCGCCCAAAAGAAACTGGAGGCAGCCGTAAAAGACACCGGTAATTCCCCCAAAGCCGCACTGAGAGCAAAAGGCGGGCTGGATATGATTCTACGCGACCAAAACAGCATGCTGGAACTTGCCACATATTTTCAGCGGGGACTGCACTCCGGACTGGACGTCATTTCCGATCCCGATGTCCATGTGTACGACAGCCTGCTAACCCTCCAGCTGAAAGAACGGGGCATCACACTGCCCCACCGTCTGGAACATATCTACACAAGCGACAAAAGTTCGCCTCATATATTCGTAGACACACTTGCCGTTGTGAGCACTGCCGGATATGTTCCCGGCCCCGAAGCCAAGCAATACAACTACGCCTTCGACCTTAATACCCACCAAAGCTACCGGCTTTGGATGGAACCCGTCACGCAATTGGTCTTGAAACAGATGTGGGGAATTCTGGCTACCTCGTTCGTTATCCTGATTATCCTCAGTTTCTCATTCTGGATACTCATCCGCACCATCTTGCGGCAAAAGACACTGGAAGAGATGAAAAGTGATTTCACCAACAATATCACCCATGAGCTGAAGACCCCTATCGCCGTAGCCTATGCCGCCAACGATGCTCTGCTGAACTTCAATCAAGCAGAAGAAAAGACACAGCGCGACAAATATCTGCGCATCTGCCAAGAACAGTTGCAACGGCTCAGCGGACTTGTGGAGCAGATACTGTCCATGAGCATGGAACGCCGCAAGACCTTCCGTCTGCATCCGGAAGTCTTGTCTATGGCAGACATTCTTGAACCGCTCATCGAGCAGCATAAGCTGAAATCCGAAAAGCCTGTCCACATCTTGACAAAGATCGAACCCGCCGGACTGACTCTCACCGCAGACCGCACGCATTTCAGCAATATCATCAGCAACCTGATTGACAACGCCATCAAATACTCGTATGAAGAAGCTGAAATCAGCATTTGTTGCCGACAAATCACCTCCTCGGAACAGGGGGACTGCGTTGAAATTTCTATCAGCGACCGGGGAATCGGTATCGCTCCCGAAAAGCAAAAGCATATATTCGATAAGTTCTACCGCGTTCCCACCGGCAATCTGCACGATGTGAAAGGCTACGGCCTCGGCCTGTTTTATGTCAAAACCATGGCCGAGAAGCATGGTGGAAGCGTATCGGTGAAAAGTGAACCCGGCAAAGGAAGCACTTTCACCGTAAGGCTGAACAAGTAGCAAAGAGTATGGGGATATACGGCATATAACGCATAAAGACAAAAAGCATCCCATAGGGAACCAACAGTTGCACTAAAGGATACTGACAGTTTTCCTTGTTGAAACTGCGAGTTTCAACCGTTAGAACTGCGAGTTTCAATGGTAGAAACGGAATATTTTACCGTAATTTACTGCAAATCAAGTATTAATTAAAGCATTTAAAAGATGCAGGTAACGATTTGGTAGCAAAAGTCTTGCTTTCGGTTACACAGCTTTGCATAGTTTCAAATAACTCATATACAAATATAGGCATTGTTTGGAATATAGCCAAATTTACATAGAGTGTTTTTCACATATATTTATGCATTAACATTTTGTTTATTAATAGGCATAATATTCGTATAAAGTTCTTAAATCTGTATGCAGTTTTCAATCACTCCACTGTCGGAAGTATTGATCATTATTACTTCCTCAAAAATAATAGGTATAGTTGAAAACCATTCCGTCAGCCACTCGTTACCGATGTCGGATGCAAAAGTGCGTGTGGCTTTGAAGACAGAAGTAAGGTTAGGCTGCAAGCCGTTTCGGACAGAATCTTCCTCAAACGGGTTTGAGCGTATTCAGCCCGAAAACCTTGCCACTGTCTGCCACACGCTTGAAAGGCATCTGGCAACAGAAACAAAGCGACTGACGGCAAACTGCGCTCCTTCAAGAAAATCAGATTGCTGTCTGTCGGTAGCCGTCATTCAGCATCTGTAATAGTCGAGACTTGTTTTGACAGTTGTTTTACTATCGGACAAAACAACTGTCAAAACAAGTCTCGACTATTATAGTTAAAAAATTACTTTCTATGTTTTGTTGGGCCAACTTTAACCTTTTCCACTACAGTTGTGTTTGGGTGCTTTTGTGCATATTCGATAGATACAAATTGTCCTGTTTTAGCACTTCTGCCTTTTTCTACAGTTTTTGCCATATTTTTAAATTTGGAGGTTAACACTATGCGGTGACCTACCGTTTCCACTACGGTACACTTAGGCGTTGTATACCATCACCGTTCATTCCATCCAATACTTACCTCGTATGTGACTCAGGACAACAAAAGAAGCATCCGTCAACATTGTTATAGTATTTCTTTGCCTCTCTTACAGCCTCCCTGCTATTTGCGAAGAAACCCAAATAAATTCGATTTTCTACCGATGGCAAATACCTACAATTTGATGCATGGACTTCATGTTCACCCGTAGGTTGGGCAATTTTGTTTACGTAGTAAAAATCACTCATAATAAAGATTGTCAATTCTCTGGTCCATTAGCCAGGGTCTTAATTTCGAATTGGCACTGCGAAGATATGAACTTTTTCTCTTAAGTGCAAGCAAATTGTGAAATAATCACATTTAAAACATAAACACATACCTATTATTAGTATAAAAGTTTGCTATATTGAGAAATAATCTCTAATTTTGCATCAGTTTATTGTATAATCAATGAGATAGTATATGTTACAGCAATTTATAGTTGAGAACTTTCTCTCTTTTAGAAACAGGGAAATTTTCTCTCTTCTACCCAATAAGGGTACTTTAAAAAAAGAACATAAGACAGAACCCATTAAAGGACAATGGGTATTAAAGTCTGCTGCAATGTTTGGGGCGAATGCCGGTGGAAAGAGTAACTTTGTTAAGGCGATTGAGTTAGGAAAAAGACTTGTTCTAAGAGGTACGAGGACAGATGATTTGATAGATTTTTACCCATTTCGCTTGAGTTCTGAAAATAAAAAAAGAGATACCACTATTATTTATCACATACTATGTGGTAACAAAAAATATGAATATGGCTTTAGTTACAATGCTGAACAGATAAGCTCAGAATGGCTTAAACAAATAAACAAAAACAGTGGCTGTGTTATTTTTCAAAGAGAAACAAAGAAGTCTGAGTTTGAAATTTCATATCTTCTTAAACTCAACCCCAAAGAAGAAGAATCACAATTCTTATCTTTTCTAGCAAAAGCAACGCCACAAAAGCAATTGTTTCTCCACGAAGTTATGAGTCGTAACATTCATGAGAATGTATCAAATATAAAAGATTTAGACGCAGTTATCGACTGGTTTGTAAATTCTCTTAAAATTATATTTCCCGACACACCATACAAACAAGGTGTACTACTTAAAGCGGCTGATGATAACGATTTAAAACGTGGTTTTGGGGCACTGTTAAGATACTTCAACACGGGTATTGATGGTGTGAAATTAATAGAAGTTCAATTTGAGAAGCTTGGAATTCCACACGATTTGCAACGCGCAATCAAAACAGATTTATCAAAATCCAATAGCGATGAAGCTTTTGGGACATTACGTTTTGAAGACAATCTGTATTTAATTAACTTGATTGATGGTGAAATCAAGTCTAAAAAATTAATGACTGTTCATAAAAAGATTGACGATACAGACGTGGAACTCTTCTCTCTTGGCGATGAGAGTGATGGTACAAAACGTTTATTCGATTATATCCCACTTATCTTGGATTTGATTCAAGGGGGAAAAGTCTTTATTGTTGATGAAATGGAACGCAGCTTGCATCCATCGCTTATTCAGCAAATAATTTTATTATTTTATAAGTATTCAAAAAATGTTTCTAGTCAACTAATTTTTACTACTCATGAAAGTTCTTTGATGAATCAAAAAATATTCAGGAGAGATGAAATATGGTTGATGAAAAAAGACAATAACGGTATTAGTTCATTTGGGAGGATGGATGATTTATATAATGTGCGTTTTGATAAAATGCTTCAAAATAGCTACCTCAATGGCGAGTACGGTGCAACACCTATATTTGAGACAGAAGAAGAGATAAATAAATTATTTTCATCATTTAAATAGCCGATGATACAAATGGCAAGTTTTATTTCTAAGATTTTATTTACCACTACAGTGACAGCACCAACTTTCTTGTCACTTGGATTAATTGGTATCATAAAGGATAGCAAGAATTATTTTCAACTATGGGGCGAGATGCTAGAAAACCATATAATTCCAACTAGCTTTGAATGGTGGAGCATAAATATCAGTTTAGTATTCATGCTAATATGTCTTATTGGCATTAAGGTGTTTCTTTACAAAAAATCCACTAAACTTGGGGAGGGCAAAACAATCAAGGTACAATCATATTCAAATTTGTCTCAGAATAGTGCTGAGCAAGTAGTTTCATCTATAATCCCTTGGTTGACAATATTTGCCGATAGACTTGATTTTATGGTATTATTTGTTTGTGTAATACTTCAATGCTGTTTTATTGCTGTTGCAAGCTATAATAACAATAACTATAATTTACTTTGTTCAATATGGGGATATCGTTATTATGAAGTATGTACGGAAGAAAATACATATATTCTTATTTCTGGGAAATGCATCAGGAATAAGAATGAAATCAAAATGTTTGTTGAGGTAACAGATTATATGGGTTTAATTATTAATAAAAAATAACATGAGCCAATTTTACGCATTGATGCATGATAATACGGTAAAGTATATCTCCCTTAAAGAAGAGATCATAGCTGAAGTTAAAAACCTTTTTATTAATGGAGGAGCTATATTAAAACCTGAAGGCATAGAAGAGGATATATTTGATGGTAATATCGTTAGTCGAAATGGAGAGAATATAACGTATGTCAATTATGACTTACCTGAAGATTTTGCTCGTATTCCAGACAATCAGGCCGATATGTCCGAATATAATATAAATGAGGATATACCTAAAAGCATCTTTTATTACGATGACGAAAAATTCTATTTTCAGGCTTTTAATAAAAAGAGTATGCTACAACGTAAAATGGTCCTACAGTTTGAACATGGAAACGTATTTGCTAAAATGAAAAACTCCGCTTTTATTATTGAAGATAAAATTCATGCTATATATGAGGATGGGAAATTATATTTTCAAAGTTATACAATTGCAAATCAAATATTTCCATTGATAGACTTTATTACAGAAGCAACAAATGCTGAAATTGAATCCTTTGGAGAGACAAATGGAATTAATGTAAGTACAGAAAGCATAAAACATATTGGTAACATAAAGACTCGTCGACTTATAAAATTATTATCCAGCACAAACAACATTGCAACTTTTATGAGAAAGGCATCTCGAACAAAAACTAGTCTTTTAAGAAGATATGGAGTAAATGCACAAATAAATGAAAACAATGAATTAGTGTTGCCTACTAATAATGTTGTAGAGTTGAATCGCGCCTTGGAATTTCTTAATGAAGATATATTTAGAGGTGCAATCACCGATAGCCTTTACCGTTCAAATTCAAAGAAAAAAGATAATCATTAATTATGAATGACGAAAATAAAATTATACTCTATCAAGACGACAACGAAATAACTCGTGTATCAGTACGTTTTGCCGATGAAGATTTGTGGCTGACACAAAACCAATTGGCTGAAATATATTGTACAACTCAACAGAATATCAGCCAACATGTGGACAACATATATAAAGATGGAGAACTGACCATAGAGGTAACTAACAAGAAATTCTTGTTAGTTCGTCAGGAGGGTAATCGTCAGGTAAAACGTAACATTGATCACTACAATCTTGATATGATTATTGCCTTGGGCTATCGTGTTCAGTCTCAGGTGGCGACACGCTTCCGTCGTTGGGCTACTCAACGGCTTCACGAGTATATCCAAAAGGGATTTGCTATGGATGACGAGCGATTGAAGCAAGGCAGCAACCGTTATTTTCGTGAGTTGTTGCAACGCATCAGGGATATTCGCAGCAGTGAACGCAACTTTTATCAACAAGTAACAGATATATATGCTACAGCCACAGACTATGACCCACGCGACAGTATGACAAAGATGTTCTTCGCCACCGTACAAAACAAACTGCATTATGCTGTTCATGAGAATACTGCGGCAGAAGTGATATACAATCGTGTGGACAATGCAAAGCCGTTTGTAGGCATGACTAACTTCAAAGGCAACTATGTAACTAAGGATGATGTGAAGATAGCTAAAAACTATTTGTCTGAGATTGAACTCCAACGTTTGAATTTACTTGTTTCCGGTTTCTTGGACTTTGCAGAGTTTCAAGCATTGGAAATGAATCCTATGACAATGAAAGATTGGATAGAAGCATTAGATAACCAAATTATTGCACACAAACGGAAGGTTTTGATTGGCAAGGGAAACATCTCGCATAAACAAGCGGTTGAAAAAGCGGAAAAAGAGTTCGCTATCTATCGCAAACGTGAAATGGATTTATTGGAAAGTGATTTTGATAAGGAAATTAGGAAATTGAAAGACAATAATGATAATTGTTCAAACTAATTCACTAGCTTTGTACTTGGAAACTTTCACGTAACCTTGCGCAAAACACAGCAAGTCATTGGTGGAGCAATCGATGGAAATTACCGTTGAGCAGCATTTTAGAAAGTTTGATATACAACCACTTGGGAATAAATAACGATTTCATGAGGGAATTGAAGGCCGAGTGTACGGAAGGCAGTAGTCTCTCTATTTTTTCATTGGTCTCCATCGCTTCCCGGCTCTCACGCGCATTCCATAGCTTGGGGATACAGGAGAGTTTACAGCTATCGGTAAAATTTCGGTTACTTGTTGTTGTTTCTGAAATAGGCGGCTAACAGTCTAGTAACTGAAACGCCGCAATATTTCGTTTTCTTTTGCAGGTCAGTCTATTCTGTAATTCTTTCAAAACACTTAATTATAAACGATTAATGTTTAACTCTCGCCGTTCTGCTTTTTACTGCATTTCTAGAAATTACTTAGGGATGTCCCAAAACCTTTGCCGTACCGTCGTCCACCTTTATTTTATTATAGGCAATTACTCCGTAAAATGAACTGCCCGATGTGATATTCTGTATCATGACGTTATTCCTTTTTAGTAAGGTACTCCTTCTCGTATCGCTTTGTAAGTTCGATAACCTGCTTGCATACTTCTTCCAGTTTACGGGTTTCTTCGGCGAGTTTATAGAGAAACGCAAGCGATTTCTTCTCTCCGTAAATGGTATGGATAGCCTTTACACATTGGTTATAGTTAGTTCCTATCCTGCGGAACTGCTGATAGAAAGCGGTGAGCTGGGCGTAGTATTCCTGCGCTTCTTTGTCAATCCTCACTACCTTGAACTCTCAGCTGAAGATGCGTGCAAAGATAAATTCGGCCTTGTTCTTCATGCCGGACTGTTCGAACATAGTGAGAAACTTCTCGTTCTCACTGTCATTGAGACAAAGGTAGTAGCGGTGCGTACGCGGGTCTGCCAGCACCTTGCGCCCTGCGGCGTTACGGATTCTTGTTTCATCTTTCATAACATGAAAATTTTAAAAGGTTCGACTTGGGAGAACCTTTGCCTCCGAAAGACCTTTCGGGGCGGGACTTTCAGCGGTTGGAAATATTTTCAACCGCTGAAAGTACACCTCGCTATATGCTGGCGCATATTAAAATCCGGCTGTGCCGGATTAAAGGTCTGAAGGATTGTCTTACGTTTTCTGCCGAGAACGGGCTGCGTTCTCCCGGCGACAAAGGTAGGGAGTTTTTTCTATCCGCACATTATGGCGGTTCCCGCCAACACCCGCCAATGAATGACTTTGAAATCAGGGAATACTTTATGGATACTCTTTTAAGGCTTATTTATAGCCGGATAGTTATTCAATTATCCGTTTGAATAAGTAAATGGTCTGGTATTTGAATTGCTGTTCAGGCAATTATTAAGATAGCTACCCGAATAAGCAGGCAAATATCCGGCCGAATGGATATATGATTATATGGATATGTGGGCTGCCGTTTGAATATGCACATGGGGCTGTCCAAAAAGTGTGACAGCCCCTTTTGCTATTGTTTATTTCGGTAAAA